>ERZ507021.548-NODE-548-length-8979-cov-5.68131_pt1 | contig 8979 bp, 10 predicted proteins | sample MGYA00512877_ERZ507021 | MGnify/ENA metagenome assembly ERZ507021 | reverse complement strand
AAAACCTGATCGGCGCACTGACGCTCGACGGGATGCAGCCCGATCAGTTCGATGTTTTCAGCGACGAGGAGTTACGGCTGATTGCCGCTCTGGCGGCGGGGGCGTTAAGCAATGCGCTGCTGATTGAACAACTGGAAAGTCAGAATATGCTGCCGGGCGATGCCGCGCCATTTGAAGCGGTGAAAGAGACGCAGATGATCGGTCTGTCGCCAGGCATGACGCAATTGAAAAAAGAGATTGAGATTGTGGCGGCGTCCGATCTCAACGTTCTGATCAGCGGTGAGACGGGAACCGGTAAGGAGCTGGTGGCGAAAGCGATTCATGAAGCCTCGCCACGGGCGGTGAATCCGCTGGTCTATCTCAACTGTGCCGCACTGCCGGAAAGTGTGGCGGAAAGTGAGTTGTTCGGGCACGTGAAAGGGGCGTTTACTGGCGCTATCAGTAACCGCAGTGGAAAGTTTGAAATGGCGGATAACGGCACGCTGTTTCTGGATGAGATCGGCGAGTTGTCGTTGGCATTGCAGGCCAAGCTGCTGCGGGTGTTGCAGTATGGCGATATTCAGCGCGTTGGCGATGACCGCAGTTTGCGGGTCGATGTGCGCGTGCTGGCGGCGACTAACCGCGACTTGCGCGAAGAGGTGCTGGCAGGGCGATTTCGTGCTGACTTGTTTCATCGCCTGAGTGTGTTTCCGCTTTCGGTGCCGCCGCTGCGTGAGCGGGGTGATGACGTCATTCTGCTGGCGGGGTATTACTGCGAACAGTGCCGCCTGCGGTTGGGGCTTTCCCGCGTGGTGTTAAGTTCCGGGGCGCGGAATTTATTGCAACATTATAGTTTCCCGGGGAACGTGCGCGAACTGGAACATGCTATTCATCGGGCGGTGGTGCTGGCGAGAGCGACCCGCAGCGGCGATGAAGTGATTCTCGAGGCGCAACATTTTGCTTTTTCTGAGGTGACGTTGCCGACGGCAGAAGTGCCGATGGTGCCCGTTGTTAAGCAAAACCTGCGTGAAGCGACAGAAGCGTTCCAGCGTGAAACTATTCGCCAGGCGCTGGCACAAAATCATCACAACTGGGCTGCCAGCGCACGGATGCTGGAAACCGACGTCGCCAACCTGCATCGGCTGGCGAAACGTCTGGGGCTGAAGGATTAAATAATCCCGGCCTGATAGAAATCCTGCAGGTTAATTGCGCCGGTAAGTTTGCCGTTTTCATCCACCACTGGTGCGGCGGTGATTTTGCGTTTCATCAGAACTTCTTTGGCGTCGATGGCGCGGCTTTGCGCCTGTAATGTGGTGCCGCCTGTCGTCATCGCTTCATTAACTGGCGTGGTGAGTGCGCCGCCGCCAACCAGCCAGCGACGTAAATCCCCGTCGGTAAAGACGCCTTGGACCTGTTGTTGAACGTCGCACACGGCTACCAGTCCCAGACCGGTGCGACTGAGTTCCAGCATCGCATCCATCACGCTGGCGGTTAACGCCACCTGCGGGATGGCGTCATCACGGCGCATCAGATGATGCACTTTGTTCAGCAAGCGAGCGCCCAGTGCCCCAGCTGGGTGGGATCGGGCAAAATCTTCTTCATTAAATCCGCGCGCCTGCATGACCGCCATCGCCAGCGCGTCGCCCATCATCAGGGTATTCACAGTGCTGGAGGTCGGTGCAAGATGCATCGGGCAGGCTTCGCGTTCTACAGAGATATCCAGCACCGCTTTCGCCGCCAGGCCCAGCGGTGATGTCGGTTTACCGGTCATCGCCAGCAGCGCGATAGATTTGTCTTCCAGACGCGGAATAATCAGATCCAGTTCCTTTGCGCCACCGGAGTAAGAGATAAACAGCATCACATCGCGGCTTTCAATCATCCCCAGATCGCCGTGCAGTGCTTCTGCCGGATGGACAAAAAAAGCAGGCGTGCCGGTACTGGCAAGCGTTGCGGCGATTTTCTTACCAATGTGGCCCGATTTGCCAATTCCCGAAACCACCACTTTGCCTTCGCAGTGCAGGATGATATTGGCGGCGCGAACAAAATCATCGCCCAGACGTTCTGGTAAACGGCTTGCTTCCTGCAACTCCAGCATTAACGTCTGACGTCCCGCGTTCAGTAGTGCTTCACTCATTGCTCTCTCCGGTTATGATCACATCGATCCCTTTCTCTTCCAGCGCCTGACGAAACGCCGGATCGATACCTGCGTCGGTAATTAGCTTATCGACGCTTTCAAGACTGCAAACTACGTTGGGGCTTTTACGGCCAAACTTTGATGAGTCCGCCATCAAAATCACTTCGCGCGCGGCATTACACATCGCTTTACTGACGGTATAGACCTCGTTGAAGGTAGTTACGCCTGCATTGAGATCGATGCCATCGGTGCCCATAAACAATTTATCGAAGCTGAAATGTTCGAAGGCGTTCTCTGCCAGCTGCCCGTGAAATGAGGCCGATTTTTTACGAAACGTTCCGCCTGGCATCAGGATAGTTTGTTCGTTATCCAGTTCGGATAGCGCATTGACGATATGCAGGCTGTTGGTCATTACTGTGATGTTATTAAAGCGCGAGAGCAGGGGGACCATCTGCAAAACTGTACTGCCAGCATCAAGAATGATCGAATCGCCATCATGGATAAAACTAACGGCAGCTTCTGCAATCAGCTCTTTCTTGTGGGTGTTGATGAGTGTTTTATGATCGATAGGCGGATCGGATTCCTCTTTATTCAACACCACTCCGCCATAAGTACGAATGACGGTTCCTGCATGTTCCAGAATGACCAGATCTTTGCGAATGGTTGTGCCTGTGGTGTCAAAGTATTGCGCCAATTCTTCAACCGAGCATTTACCCTGCTTTTGCAGATACTCCAGAATGGCGGCCTGACGCTGACGAGGTTTCATGGGCGTGATTACCTGATTTAGGTTTCAAAATGATAACTTCGCAAGCAAGTAACATTCACAACGAAATTATCCACGTTTCAGTTTAAGCGCCAATGATAGAGCATTCTGTGATAGTGGATCATGGGGAAAGATCACATCGGGCCGTAAATCACCAGGATACATACCCGTAATTGCGGGAATTTTTTGCGGTTTAGCGAAAACGGTCAGTCCTTTCATAAACAAGGTATCGACGATGCGCTGCTGATCGTCCAGGGCGATGGCGACCACGACCCGCGGTTTAAAGCGTCCGCTGGAACGGCCCACGCCAACCCGCCCTTGCTGGCATAGTGTGTCGAAGGCACGGTTAAAACGAGAAATTTGCCAGCCGCCTAAGGCCAGTTGCGCACACCAGGCGATAACGGCGACGGTGATGAGTGCGGATACCATAACTTTTCCTTAATGTAGTGGCGGAAGTCCTGTATGCCTGATGCGCGTAGCGCATCAGGCATTCTATTAGTCTCGCGGAGATCCTTAACGGATCTCCGCTGTTGATCAGAACATCACCTGACCGCCGGTGACATTAATCGACTGTCCAGTGCAGTACGATGCCTTTGGACTGGCGTAGAACAGCAGCATATTCAGCACATCCTGATAATCGCAGCCACGTTTGAGCGGTACTTTATCGATGTAATACTGCTCGACTTGATCCGGTTTGATACCTAGCTTGGTCGCGTATTGTGGCAACAGTGACTGGAACATCGGCGATTTCAGCAGATTACCGAGCATTAGTGAATGCACCGTAATGCCGTACTCCGCCAGATCCAGAGCCAGTGATTGAGTCAGTCCGACGCCACCAAATTTCGCTGCGCTGTAGCCAGAGTTGTGTTTGCTGCCCACTTTGCCGGATTTCGAGTTGATCTGAATAATGCGCCCCTGAATCCCGTCGCGGATCATCAAACGCGAAAATTCACGCGCACACAGGAAATAACCCACCAGATTCACTTGTAGCGAACGATCAAAATCGCCGAGCTGGAAGTCGCTGATAAAGGCTGCTTTTGCTATTCCGGCGCTGTAGACCAGTAAATCCACGCGACCAAAGATTTCATCTACCCCACGAGAGAGCGCCAGAACGCTTTGCTCGCTGGTGGCGTCAGCACCAAAACCGTACGCTGTTCCTTCACCATATTCGGCGTTAATTTCTTGTGCCACATTTGCGGCTTTGTCGCTCTGAATATCGACAACCGCGACGCGATACCCCTCGGCAGCCAGACCGTGGCACAGGAACGCGCCTAAGGTTTGCCCACCACCGATAACAACGGCAACCTGATTCATTTTTTACTCCTTAACAGATTCAAACTTCAAAACCGATCCCGGCGCGATATCGTCGGGGACAGGGCCTGCCACATGGACAGTGCCCGGAAATTCCGCTTCGTTTAAACCATCGAAGCGCAGGGTGACATGACCCAGTTCGCGAAGGTTGTCTTCCGCCACGCTGCCAACGGCGGTCACCGGATAGCGATGCTGCCCGAGCGAAAATTGCAAACCGGGATGGAGTGCACCTTTCAACTCGCCGTGGCAATGAATGAAGCAATACTCTTCGAGATCCGCAGGAGCGCCTTCACGAAAGGTGATGAGCATCTGGTCGCTGAGGGCGTCAGTGGCACTCGCGCCGATACGGGTGATGGTGGTCTGATAAATAACGGTCATGTTTCAGCCTCTATTGATAGATAAAACCGGAGACAAACCAGGCGATCAGTACAGTCGGCGCGCCGGTTAAAAAGCGGCTCACCAGTACAGAAGGGACACCGACGCGAACCGTGTCCTGACGGGCTTCCGCCAGCGACAAACCGACCGGGATGAAGTCGCAGGCCGCCTGCGCGTTGATGGCAAACAGTGCAGGTAAAGCCAGATGCGGCGGAATATTGCCGAGACCAATCTGCACGCCAATCAATACGCCGATAACCTGTGCGATAACTGCGCCTGGGCCGAGGAAAGGTGAAAGCAGCGGGAAGGAGCAGATGAGCGCCAGCATGACCAGACCCAGTGGATGGCTCGCCAGCGGAGCAAGACCGTGGGCAATCCAGTCACCAAGGCCAGAAGCCATAATGATGCCAATGAGCGCCGAGACGAACGCCATAAACGGCAGAATGGTTTTTAATACAGTGTCGATGGTGTCACGGCCAGATTGAAACAGCACGGCAACGGCAGAACCCATACCCATTCCCACCTTCGCCAGTAAACCATCGCTTTGTTCGGTGATTTTCTTACTGGTGTCATAGTCACGGCCCACGGAAGAGGGTTGTGGTGTCGCATCACCCACTACAGTGATGTTTTCTTCTTTCACGCCAGAGACATAAATATCTTCCACAATGTACTGCGCCAGTGGACCGGACTTGCCCGTCGAGTGGATATTAATGGTGGGAATACGCCGTTTCGGATAGATGCCGCAGCGTAATGTGCCGCCACAGTCGATTACCGCGACACCAATTTCTTCCTCCGCAGGTTCACCTTCTTTAAATCCGTCGATAGCCTGCCAGCCAGTAAGCTGTGCCAGTTTGTCGACAAATGCAGGACGTGTACCGGCGGTGATATAGACGATTTTTTTGCCCGGTGTGGCTTCCAGCTCAAGCGGGCCGCCCCAGCCACCCGTTCCTTTTTCGATCCGAATACGTGTCATGATGTTGCTCCTGCCAGGTGAACTTTTTGTTCAAGTTGAATGCCCATCTTTTTCTCAAAAATAGCGGTGGTCAGATCGGTTACCCAGCCGCGGAAGAAGTTGGTCACCAGACCAACCAGCAGATAGCTCACCGCCAGTGGGCCAAGTGGCAGATTTAGCGTTGTCAGACCACTGGCAATGCCAAGATAAACAAACAGTTCGCCAGGGTTGATATGGGGGAAGAGGCCATTCATTGAGTGGCAGCTATAAGAGGCCGCCGCATAATAGCTGGGTTTGTACTTTTCCGGCATAAAGCGACCCAGGCTTAAGGTCATCGGATTGCAAAAGACAAACGTGCCAATGCACGGTAACAGCAGGTAACGGGAAACAGGGTTACCTGCGCAACGTTGAGCAAAACGTTCAATACGATGCTGACCGATAAAATTAATCAGTGCGTTCATGATAACCAGCAGGCTAATCAACAGCGGAAGAATGCCGGTCACCATCCCGGTAAACACCTCTCCGCCCTTTTGGAACAGCCCGATAAACCACTCTGCACCATGAGTAATGGTTTCTATCATTGTTCTCTCCTTCAGGATTTATTGTTTTATTACCAAACGGCAACCTAATCTAATCAGATTGAAAGATTTAAAAGTGTTATTTTGATCGCAAAATGAAAGATAAATATTTTAATTTGAAAGTTTATATAAAAGGATAGTGAGGCGGATGAGTTGAGTTATGTAAAGTCCGTATCGGGCAGTGACTACCGCTTCCTTGTGCGGGGCGTGATGCTTTACCATACTTGCCCCTGGTTGAATCTGTTAAATGGACCCCTCATGTTCAAGCGTCGTTATGTAACATTGCTTCCCCTTTTTGTGTTGCTTGCCGCCTGTAGCAGCAAGCCAAAACCTACTGAGACTGAAACGACCACCGGAACGCCGTCTGGCGGCTTCCTGCTTGAGCCGCAGCACAATGTGATGCAGATGGGCGGCGATTTCGCTAACAACCCGAATGCCCAGCAGTTCATCGACAAAATGGTGAACAAACACGGTTTCAATCGTCAGCAGTTGCAGGAAATTCTCTCCCAGGCGAAACGTCTGGATTCGGTATTGCGGCTGATGGATAACCAGGCACCAACCACATCGGTGAAGCCGCCATCAGGTCCGAACGGCGCATGGCTGCGTTATCGCAAAAAATTTATTACGCCGGACAACGTGCAAAACGGCGTGGTTTTCTGGAATCAGTATGAAGATGCGCTGAATCGCGCATGGCAAGTGTATGGCGTACCGCCAGAAATCATCGTCGGGATTATCGGCGTCGAAACTCGCTGGGGACGCGTGATGGGGAAAACTCGTATCCTCGATGCGCTGGCAACGTTGTCATTTAACTACCCACGCCGCGCGGAGTATTTCTCTGGTGAGCTGGAAACCTTCTTGCTGATGGCGCGCGATGAGCAGGACGATCCGCTCAATCTGAAAGGTTCCTTTGCCGGGGCGATGGGCTACGGACAGTTTATGCCGTCGTCTTACAAACAATATGCGGTAGATTTCAGCGGCGACGGGCATATCAACCTGTGGGATCCGGTTGATGCCATCGGTAGCGTGGCGAACTATTTCAAAGCGCACGGCTGGGTGAAAGGTGATCAGGTTGCGGTAATGGCAAACGGTCAGGCTCCAGGCTTGCCAAATGGCTTCAAAACCAAGTACAGCATTTCGCAGCTTGCCGCGGCAGGTTTAACGCCACAGCAGCCGCTGGGCAACCATCAGCAGGCCAGCTTACTGCGCCTGGATGTTGGCACCGGTTACCAGTACTGGTACGGTTTGCCGAACTTCTACACTATCACCCGTTACAATCACAGCACCCATTACGCAATGGCCGTCTGGCAGTTAGGACAAGCCGTGGCACTGGCGCGCGTGCAGTAACTCTTTGCAAGAGGGAGGTTAAACTTCCCTCTGTTTTCTTACTGTTTATTCGAATGACGTAATTGCTTGATTTTTTTCGACAGCGATATCGCATATCCCAGGCAGACAACGCCTAACGCAGCCTGACCGAAGTCGAAAGGTTCAAGGTAGCCAGAAGATAAAATTTTACATATCACTGAAACCAGTGCGCCGATGCCACCAATGATGACCCAAATACGCATTTGCGTGGTTTGTTTAAGCACGTTTTGTGGCGTGTTATCCGTTTTCTTTGTTGCCATTGCTATTCTCTCCCTGTGAATACATATCAATGTGAACGCGGCATGGTAGCGCTTTTTCTTTACCGACTGGTCGCAACAGTCTTTTTCCGGAACGCAACTCGTAAAATGAATCGCTCGTCCCCATCTTCTGCGGGAAAGTGCTATCTTGTCCGGCATATATTTTTTGACTGACTGAGGTTGTGATGATTGACAGTGAACTGATGCAGTTAAGCGAACAGGTAGGGCAGGCGCTGAAAGCCCGTGGCGCAACCGTAACAACTGCCGAGTCTTGTACCGGCGGTTGGGTAGCGAAAGTGATTACCGATATTGCCGGTAGTTCCGCCTGGTTTGAACGCGGATTTGTCACCTACAGTAACGAAGCCAAAGCGCAGATGATCGGCGTACGCGAAGAGACGCTGGCGCAGCACGGCGCGGTGAGCGAACCCGTCGTGGTGGAAATGGCGATAGGCGCACTGAAAGCGGCTCGTGCTGATTATGCCGTGTCTATTAGTGGTATCGCCGGGCCGGATGGCGGCAGTGAAGAGAAGCCTGTTGGCACCGTCTGGTTTGCTTTTGCCACTGCCCGTGGAGAAGGCATTACCCGGCGGGAATGCTTCAGCGGTGACCGTGATGCGGTGCGTCGTCAGGCTACTGCGTATGCATTGCAGACCTTGTGGCAACAATTTCTACAAAACACTTGATACTGTATGAGCATACAGTATAATTGCTTCAACAGAACATATTGACTATCCGGTATTACCCGGCATGACAGGAGTAAAAATGGCTATCGACGAAAACAAACAGAAAGCGTTGGCGGCAGCACTGGGCCAGATTGAGAAACAATTTGGTAAAGGCTCCATCATGCGCCTGGGTGAAGACCGTTCCATGGATGTGGAAACCATCTCTACCGGTTCGCTTTCACTGGATATCGCGCTTGGGGCAGGTGGTCTGCCGATGGGCCGTATCGTCGAAATCTACGGACCGGAATCTTCCGGTAAAACCACGCTGACGTTACAGGTGATCGCCGCAGCCCAGCGTGAAGGTAAAACCTGTGCGTTTATCGATGCTGAACACGCGCTGGACCCAATCTACGCACGTAAACTGGGCGTCGATATCGACAACCTGCTGTGCTCCCAGCCGGACACCGGCGAGCAGGCACTGGAAATCTGTGACGCTCTGGCGCGTTCTGGCGCAGTAGACGTTATCGTCGTTGACTCCGTGGCGGCACTGACACCGAAAGCGGAAATCGAAGGCGAAATCGGCGATTCTCACATGGGCCTTGCGGC
>ERZ507021.536-NODE-536-length-9114-cov-6.09758_pt1 | contig 9114 bp, 8 predicted proteins | sample MGYA00512877_ERZ507021 | MGnify/ENA metagenome assembly ERZ507021 | reverse complement strand
CGCTTTACTGCGCCAGACCCAGGCCAGCTGCTCGCCTTTATCCATCAACGGTGCCAGCGCGCCCGGTTCGCTGGAGAGCGGCTCGAATTTACCGCATAACCGCTTTTTCGCTACGCCAATGGTCGGTACGTCCACTAATAAGCCCAAATGGCTGGCAACGCCAAGACGGCGCGGATGCGAGATCCCATGACCATCGACAAACACTAAATCCGGCTTTTGCGACAGCATCTTCCACGCTGCCAGCAGCGCAGGATATTCGCGGAAGGAAAGAAAACCTGGAATGTAAGGCATGGTGGTGGCGATGCGTGCCACTTTATACTCCACCAGCTCAAGAGAGGGGTATTTCAGCAGCACCATCGCCGCTCGCGTCACTTCTCCGCCCTGCTCAAACCCGACATCGGCTCCGGCGATCAGATCCGGCGGATCTTTATCAAGTCGATCCTCACGGATCACAGAAGAAGCCAGTTCGATTTGTTGAGCGCGTAATGACGCGAGATCCATAATCACTCCTTAGCGGTGATATTGTTCAGACAACCGATGCACAGCCTCCACAAACACGCCAGCATGTTCTGGCGGCACATCCTGATGAATGCCGTGACCAAGGTTAAAGACATGACCTTCGCCGTGACCGAAACCTGCAAGTATAGTCGCGACTTCTTCTTCAATGCGGGCAGGTGGCGCGTATAGCATCGACGGATCCATATTACCCTGCAGCGCGACTTTATTGCCCACGCGGCGGCGCGCATCGGCGATATCCGTTGTCCAGTCGAGACCCAGCGCATCGCAACCCGTTTCCGCCATAGCTTCCAGCCACTGTCCACCGCCTTTGGTAAACAGGGTGACCGGTACACGGCGACCGTCGTTTTCACGCAGTAAACCATCAACTATTTTATGCATGTAATAGAGCGAGAACTGTTGATAATCGCGCCCGGTGAGCACGCCGCCCCAGGTATCGAAGATCATCACGGCCTGAGCACCAGCTTTAATTTGCGCATTCAGATACAAAGTGACGCTTTTCGCCAGTTTATCGAGCAGAGCATGCAGCGCCTGTGGATCGGCATACATCATCTTTTTGATCACGGTGAACGCTTTGCTGCTGCCACCTTCCACCATATAGGTCGCCAGCGTCCACGGGCTGCCGGAAAAACCAATCAGCGGCACTTCGCCTTTCAGTTCGCGGCGAATAGTACGCACCGCGTTCATCACATAACCCAGCTCATCTTCCGGGTCCGGAATTGGCAGTTTATCAACGTCAGCTTTGCAGGTGACTGGCGAGGTAAAACGCGGACCTTCTCCGGCTTCAAAATAGAGCCCTAACCCCATCGCGTCCGGCACGGTGAGGATATCGGAAAAGAGGATCGCCGCATCCAGCGGATAGCGACGCAGCGGTTGCAAAGTCACTTCGCACGCCAGCTCTGCATTTTTGCACAGCGACATAAAATCGCCCGCCTGGGCGCGCGTGGCTTTATATTCCGGTAGATAGCGACCCGCCTGGCGCATCATCCATACTGGAGTGACATCAACGGGCTGGCGCAGCAGCGCCCGCAGATAACGATCGTTTTTGAGTTCGGTCATTTTGGCTGTTCCTTAGTGCGTCAGGCGGTCAGTGTATCATCACTCATACTCTGCCCGACACATCGCCACCGTATCTTCTATCAGACGGCGCGCCACGGTGCCGGGCGGCGGAAGTAACGGTAAATCATCGTAGCGATACCAGTTCGCCTCGAGCAGCTCTTTCGGATCAATCACGATGTCGCCGCTGTCATATTCCGCCATAAATGCGGTCATCAGCGACTGGGGAAACGGCCACGGCTGGGAAGTCACGTACCGCAAGTTTTTAACTTTAATTCCGCTCTCTTCCATCACTTCCCGCGCGACCGCCTGCTCGAGGGTTTCGCCCACTTCGACGAATCCGGCAAGTACCGTATGGACACCGTTACGATGGCGGGTATGCTGGGCGAGGAGGATCGAATCATCGCGACGGATGGCAACAATAATGCAGGGGGCGATTTGCGGGTAGTAACGCTCACGGCAATGGCTGCACAGCATCGCCCATTCGGTTTTGCTCGGATACATTTCATGCCCGCAGTAACCACAGTATTTATGCGATCGGTAAAACTCCGCCAGTTGCACGCCACGTCCGGCCAGTTGAAACAGCCCAACATCGAGATCAATGACCTGACGTACCGACCCCATATCGTGACGCCGCTGCTGTTGTACTAACCAAACAGGTTCCCCCTGCCATTCGCCGATTTGTAGTGCGCGCTGACCCACAAGATCGAAATTTGCCGCTTCGCCATATGGCAATTCTCCCTTCGGCAACCATAATTTTTGTTCATGGCTGACGACCCACCAGCCGTGATCTAATTTTTCAATTATACGATCCATAGCTCTTGCACTACCTTTGCATCACTGGCATGTTTAACATGGTTTTTACATTTCTCACTGAGCAGTTTTTGAATACAAACTTGCGGAGTCAATCATGCTTAACCAGCTCGATAACCTGACGGAGCGCGTCAGAGGAAGTAACAAACTGGTTGATCGCTGGCTACATGTACGTAAGCATCTGCTCGTGGCTTACTACAATCTGGTTGGCATTAAGCCTGGCAAAGAATCGTACATGAGGCTAAACGAAAAAGCCCTTGATGATTTTTGTCAGAGCCTGGTCGATTACTTGTCTGCCGGACATTTCAGTATTTATGAGCGCATTCTTCATAAACTGGAAGGCAATGGGCAACTCGCACGCGCCGCGAAGATTTGGCCACAACTCGAAGCCAATACCCAACAGATTATGGATTACTACGATTCCAGCCTGGAAACCGCTATCGATCATGATAATTACCTTGAGTTTCAACAGGTTTTATCTGACATCGGCGAGGCCCTGGAAGCGCGCTTTGTGCTGGAAGATAAGCTGATTCTGCTGGTGCTTGACGCCGCCCGCGTCAAATATCCTGCTTGAGTTCTGCGCTGTTAACGCGTAATTTACATTCAACGCCCCGTTTGCGGGGCTAATTTCTTGTCGGAGTGCCTTAACTGGCTGAGACCGTTTATTCGGGATCCGCGGAACCTGATCAGGCTAATACCTGCGAAGGGAACAAGAGTTAATCTGCTATCGCATCGCCCCTGCGGCGATCGTCTCTTGCTTCATCCGTCGTCTGACAAGCCACGTCCTTAACTTTTTGGAATGAGCTATGTCTGCAACAAAACTGACCCGCCGCGAACAACGCGCCCAGGCCCAACATTTTATCGACACCCTGGAAGGCACCGCCTTTCCGAACTCAAAACGCATTTACATCACTGGCACACAACCCGGCGTGCGCGTGCCGATGCGTGAGATCCAGCTTAGCCCGACGCTAATCGGCGGCAGCAATGAACAGCCGCAGTACGAAGAAAACGAAGCGATTCCGGTCTACGACACCTCCGGTCCGTATGGCGATCCTCAGATCGCCATTAACGTGCAGCAAGGACTGGCAAAACTACGCCAGCCGTGGATCGATGCACGCGGCGATACCGAAGAACTTACCGTGCGCAGTTCCGATTACACTAAAGCACGGCTGGCAGATGATGGCCTCGACGAGCTGCGTTTTAGCGGCGTATTAACCCCAAAGCGCGCCAAAGCAGGCCACCGCGTCACACAACTGCACTACGCCCGCCAGGGCATCATCACACCGGAGATGGAATTCATCGCCATCCGCGAGAATATGGGCCGCGAGCGCATTCGTAACGAAGTTTTGTGCCACCAGCATCCGGGAATGAGCTTTGGCGCACGTCTGCCGGAAAATATCACTGCGGAATTTGTCCGTGATGAAGTCGCTGCCGGACGTGCCATTATCCCCGCCAACATCAACCATCCGGAATCGGAGCCGATGATTATTGGTCGCAACTTTCTGGTGAAGGTTAACGCCAATATCGGCAACTCGGCAGTCACCTCTTCCATCGAAGAAGAAGTGGAAAAGCTGGTATGGTCCACGCGCTGGGGAGCGGATACGGTGATGGATCTCTCCACCGGTCGCTATATTCACGAAACCCGCGAGTGGATTTTGCGTAACAGCCCGGTGCCGATCGGTACAGTGCCGATCTACCAGGCGCTGGAGAAGGTTAATGGGATCGCTGAAGATCTTACCTGGGAAGCGTTTCGGGACACGCTGCTGGAACAGGCCGAGCAAGGTGTGGATTACTTCACTATCCATGCGGGCGTGCTACTGCGCTACGTGCCGATGACCGCGAAACGCCTGACCGGTATCGTCTCTCGCGGCGGTTCGATTATGGCGAAATGGTGCCTCTCCCATCATCAGGAAAATTTCCTCTATCAACACTTCCGCGAAATTTGTGAAATCTGTGCCGCTTATGATGTTTCGTTGTCCTTGGGCGACGGCCTGCGCCCCGGTTCTATTCAGGACGCCAACGATGAAGCGCAGTTTGCCGAACTACATACGCTGGGCGAACTGACCAAAATCGCCTGGGAATATGACGTGCAGGTGATGATTGAAGGTCCAGGCCACGTGCCGATGCAGATGATCCGCCGCAATATGACCGAGGAGTTAGAGCACTGCCACGAAGCACCGTTCTATACCCTCGGGCCGCTAACTACTGATATTGCGCCGGGTTATGACCACTTCACATCGGGGATTGGCGCGGCGATGATTGGCTGGTTTGGCTGCGCGATGCTCTGTTACGTAACGCCAAAAGAGCATCTGGGTCTACCTAATAAAGAAGATGTTAAGCAGGGGCTTATCACCTATAAGATTGCCGCCCACGCCGCCGACCTGGCGAAAGGGCATCCAGGCGCGCAAATTCGCGATAACGCCATGTCGAAAGCCCGCTTCGAATTTCGTTGGGAAGACCAGTTTAATCTGGCCCTCGACCCGTTTACCGCCCGCGCTTATCACGATGAAACCCTGCCGCAAGAGTCAGGTAAAGTCGCCCATTTTTGCTCCATGTGTGGGCCGAAATTCTGCTCGATGAAAATCAGCCAGGAAGTGCGTGACTATGCCGCCGCGCAAACCATTGAAGTGGGAATGGCGGATATGTCGGAGAACTTCCGTGCCAGAGGTGGAGAAATCTACCTGCGTAAGGAGGAAGCGTGATGTATCAGCCTGATTTTCCTCACGTACCTTTTCGTTTAGGACTGTACCCGGTAGTGGACAGCGTACAGTGGATCGAACGTCTGTTGGATGCAGGCGTGCGTACTCTCCAGCTGCGCATCAAAGATCGGCGCGATGAAGAGGTTGAAGCCGATGTCGTGGCAGCAATTGCGCTGGGCCGCCGCTATAACGCGCGACTGTTTATCAACGATTACTGGCGGCTGGCGATTAAGCATCAGGCGTATGGCGTCCATCTGGGGCAGGAAGATTTGCAAGCCACCGATCTCAATGCCATCCGTGCAGCGGGCCTGCGGCTGGGCGTTTCGACTCATGATGATATGGAGATCGACGTCGCGCTGGCAGCACGTCCTTCTTATATCGCGCTGGGACATGTGTTCCCGACCCAAACCAAACAGATGCCTTCTGCACCGCAGGGGCTGGAACAGCTGGCACGGCACATTGAGCGCCTGGCTGATTATCCCACTGTAGCGATTGGCGGTATCAGCCTGCCGCGCGCACCTGCGGTGATGGCGACAGGTGTTGGCAGTATCGCCGTCGTCAGTGCCATTACCCAGGCCGCAGACTGGCGTTTGGCAACGGAACAGTTGCTGGAAATTGCAGGAGTTGGCGATGAATGACCGTGATTTTATGCGTTATAGCCGTCAAATCCTGCTCGACGATATTGCTCTTGACGGGCAACAAAAACTGCTCGACAGCCAGGTGCTGATTATCGGTCTGGGTGGGTTGGGTACACCTGCTGCACTATACCTGGCGGGAGCTGGTGTCGGGACGCTGGTACTGGCAGATGACGACGATGTGCATTTGAGCAATCTGCAACGACAAATCCTCTTTACCACTGAAGATATCGATCGCCCGAAATCGCAGGTCAGCCAACAGCGACTGACACAGTTAAATCCCGACATTCAACTGACGGCACTACAACAACGGTTAACGGGTGAGGCGTTAAAAGATGCGGTAGCACGGGCCGATGTGGTGCTCGACTGTACCGACAATATGGCGACTCGTCAGGAGATTAATACCGCCTGCGTGGCACTCAACACGCCGCTTATCACCGCCAGCGCGGTCGGATTTGGTGGTCAGTTGATGGTGCTGACACCGCCCTGGGAACAGGGGTGTTACCGCTGCCTGTGGCCGGATAACCAGGAGCCTGAACGCAACTGCCGCACGGCAGGCGTGGTTGGCCCGGTGGTCGGGGTCATGGGCACGTTACAGGCACTGGAAGCAATTAAGCTATTGAGTGGAATAGAGACCCCTGCGGGATATCTTCGACTGTTTGACGGTAAATTAAACCAATGGCGCAACCTGGCGTTGCGCCGCGCTACAGGTTGCCCGGTATGCGGAGGAAGCAATGCAGATCCTGTTTAACGATCAACCGATGCAGTGTGTCGCCGGGCTAACTGTTCACGATCTGCTCGAGCAACTCAATCAACAACAAACGGGCGCGGCGCTGGCGATTAATCAGCAAATCATCCCGCGAGAGCAGTGGGCGCAACATATCGTGCAGGATGGCGACCAGATCCTGCTTTTTCAGGTTATTGCAGGGGGTTGAGATGTTACGTATTGCGGACAAAACGTTTGATTCACATCTGTTTACCGGCACCGGGAAATTCGCCTCATCACAATTGATGGTGGAGGCGATCCGCACTTCCGGCAGCCAACTGGTGACGCTGGCGATGAAACGCGTCGACTTGCGCCAACACAACGATGCTATCCTCGATCCACTTATCGCGGCGGGTGTGACACTGCTGCCGAATACTTCTGGGGCGAAAACTGCGGAAGAAGCTATTTTCGCCGCCCATCTGGCACGTGAAGCGTTAGGCACAAACTGGCTAAAATTAGAGATTCACCCTGACGCCCGCTGGCTGTTGCCCGATCCCATCGAAACCCTGAAAGCCGCCGAAACGTTGGTGCAACAGGGATTTGTCGTGCTGCCTTACTGCGGTGCCGATCCAGTGTTGTGCAAACGTCTGGAGGAAGTGGGCTGTGCAGCAGTAATGCCGCTCGGCGCACCAATTGGCTCTAATCAGGGACTGGAAACCCGCGCCATGCTGGAGATTATTATCCAGCAAGCCACGGTTCCGGTGGTCGTTGATGCTGGCATTGGCGTTCCCAGCCATGCCGCGCAGGCGCTTGAAATGGGAGCCGATGCGGTGTTAGTGAATACGGCGATTGCCGTCGCGGACGATCCCGTCAACATGGCGAAGGCATTTCGTCTGGCGGTAGACGCCGGCCTGCTGGCACGTCAGTCCGGGCCGGGCAGTCGCAGTCATTTTGCTCATGCCACTAGCCCGCTGACCGGATTTCTGGAGGCATCGGCATGAAAACCTTCAGTGATCGCTGGCGACAACTGGACTGGGACGACATCCGCCTGCGAATCAACAGCAAAACGGCAGCTGACGTAGAGCGGGCGCTCAATGTTTCGCAACTCACTCGCGACGATATGATGGCATTGCTATCACCTGCCGCCGGTGAATACCTGGAACCACTGGCTCAACGGGCGCAGCGCCTGACCCGCCAGCGATTTGGCAACGTCGTCAGCTTCTACGTCCCGCTTTATCTCTCTAATCTTTGCGCTAACGACTGCACTTACTGCGGATTTTCCATGAGCAATCGCATCAAGCGTAAAACGCTGGATGAAGCGGATATCGCCAGGGAAAGCGCCGCTATCCGGGAGATGGGCTTTGAACATCTATTGCTGGTCACTGGTGAACATCAGACGAAAGTGGGGATGGATTACTTTCGTCGTCACCTCCCTGTCCTGCGTGAACAGTTCTCTTCACTACAGATGGAAGTACAGCCGCTGGCGGAAGCGGAATACGCCGAGTTAAAGCAACTTGGTCTGGATGGGGTGATGGTTTATCAGGAGACATATCACGAGGCGACATACGCCCACCATCATCTGAAAGGGAAAAAACAGGACTTCTTCTGGCGGCTGGAAACGCCGGATCGGCTGGGCCGTGCGGGGATAGATAAGATAGGCCTCGGCGCGCTAATCGGCCTTTCCGACAGCTGGCGCGTTGACTGCTATATGGTTGCCGAACATTTGCTATGGCTGCAACAACATTACTGGCAAAGCCGTTACTCTGTCTCCTTCCCGCGCCTGCGCCCGTGTACTGGCGGGATTGAGCCAGCGTCGATTATGGATGAACGCCAGTTAGTGCAAACTATCTGCGCCTTCCGCCTACTTGCGCCGGAGATTGAACTGTCACTCTCCACGCGGGAATCACCGTGGTTTCGCGATCGCGTTATTCCGCTGGCGATCAATAACGTCAGCGCCTTCTCGAAAACGCAACCTGGTGGCTATGCCGACAATCATCCGGAGCTGGAGCAATTCTCACCGCACGACGATCGCAGGCCGGAAGCCGTTGCTGCTGCATTAACTGCTCAGGGTTTGCAGCCGGTATGGAAAGACTGGGACAGCTATCTGGGACGTGCCTCGCAAAGGACATGAGACAGAATGTAAGAACGTAAATTTATTCCGAGCAGCTACGGAAGATGAAAAACGCAAGGTTGTTGAAAGCGTTGCGTTTTTTTATGTTAGTACCGTCAGCAGGAATGTTGTCCAGGGCGAAAAGCTTCTTCCTCGTTTCGCCCTGCCTTTCTTAATATTTCCCGTGAAGAATTTGCCCTCTGAATAACACCCATAAAAAAACCCGCCGAAGCGGGTTTTTACGTTATTTGCGGATTAACGATTACTCGTTATCAGAACCGCCCAGACCTGCGTTCAGCAGTTCTGCCAGGCTGGCAGATGCGTCTTCTGCAGTCACCTGCGGTGCAGCCGGAGCTTCACCTGCAGCACGGCGACGCATACGATCCTGGTGGTACGCGTAACCGGTACCTGCCGGGATCAGACGACCTACGATAACGTTCTCTTTCAGGCCGCGCAGTTCGTCGCGTTTGCCCGCAACGGCTGCTTCGGTCAGCACGCGAGTGGTCTCCTGGAACGATGCCGCGGAGATGAAGGACTCGGTTGCCAGAGACGCTTTGGTGATACCCAGCAGATCGCGGG
>ERZ507021.532-NODE-532-length-9175-cov-8.96974_pt1 | contig 9175 bp, 7 predicted proteins | sample MGYA00512877_ERZ507021 | MGnify/ENA metagenome assembly ERZ507021 | reverse complement strand
CTCTTCCGATCTCTTCGCAGGACCGGCTACGCACTTGCTGCGCGTCGCCAGCCCCATCCGCCGCAGCTTGCGGAGCACTTGGCCCGGCGCCCAGAGAGCCAGCCTATCCCAGCTCTATTTTTTCGACCATTTTTGTTCAATCCGGACTACCACCCCGTAAACTTAAGTATGGTATACTAAATATACATTTCTATTAGGAGGAATTTTCCATTTATGGCGATTGAAGTTGGCGCTAAGGTCCAAGGCAAAGTCACAGGCATCACGAATTTCGGGGCCTTTGTCGATATTGGTGAACACAAGACCGGTCTAGTCCACATCAGTCAGGTATCTGACAAATTCATTAAGGATATCCACGACGTGCTCACTGTTGGCGACGAAGTCACAGTGAAAGTGATCGGCGAGCGTGACGGGAAGATCAGTCTGTCCATGCGCCAGGCGGTTGATCACCCGCACGAAGAGCATCGCAGCGAGGGTCGGCCGAACCAGCAGCATTCGTTCCACAGCAATAATAACCGCGAAGGCGGCAATCGTGGCGGTGCACCCCGGAGCAGTGCGCCTCATTCCGGCGGCGGCAATCGCAATTTCGGCCGCCGGGATAACCGGCGCGGCAGCCGCGAGGAACGGCCAGAAGGCTTCGACGGCATGCTTTCCAGCTTCCTGAAGGAAAGCGATGACCGCTTGACTTCATTGAAGCGCAACACCGAAGGCAAACGCGGCGGTCGCGGCGGCCGGCGCAGCTAACCGATTAATCTATTTTTGTAACGCACAAGCTCTCCTTGGTACCTGCAAGGGGAGTTTTCTTTGTTTTGTTTCCGGATCAGATAGGATAATTATGATTTTGAGCGTATTTAGTGCTAAGTGCGTAGCAAGCGGAGGCAAAAGGGGCTCAGCCGTGCAACCACACGGCGGCTTGAAGACCGCGGTTTTGCGGGCTTCAAGCGCCGTCACAGCGTTCCAGCCCTTTTTGCCGCAGCTTGCGGAGCACTTGGCACGGCGAGGGAGGAAAAGCAGATGCAGGCCCTAAACGTCTTAACCCGCACTGATTTTTGGCGCCAAGTCCAGCAGCAGGGACTGATTACGCCCGGTCAAATGATCGTCATCGGCGTTTCCACTGGCGTGGATTCTATGACGCTGCTGGACCTAGTGCAGCACGCCCCGACCGCACTGCACTTGCACATCGGCGTCGTATACGTGGACCATCAGCTGCGGGCTCAGAGTGCCACCGAGACGGCTTTTATTCAAGATTATTGTGCGGCCCGCAAACTGCCGCTGCATAAGGCCGTTTGGCAGCACGGGCCGCTGACCCATGGTGTGGAAGCGGCGGCCCGGGATTTTCGCTACCAAACCTTTCAAACGGCTCTGACTGACTGGCGGGCGAACACCCTGTGGCTCGCTCACCACAATGACGATGCTTTGGAAACGCTGCTGATGAAGCTGGCCCGCTCCGGCAGTGTGTTTGAACAGCCGGGTCTGCGGCTTGTGAGCCGGCGGCCCAGCTACACCATTATTCGGCCGCTGCTGCCGTATCCCAAGTCAGCGATTCGGGCTTATGCAGCGCGGCATCAGGTGCCGCATTATGAAGATGCGACGAATCAGGATGAGACGATCCAGCGCAACCGGATCCGGGCGGCGGTGGTGCCGGTTTTCCACGACTTGAATGAGCGCAGTGCGGCGCATTTGCTGCGGTACACGGAAGAAATGACCGCGGCCCAGGACCTGCTGGCGGAGCGGTTGACCCAATTGGCAGCGACGATGGTCACCCGCTCAGCGGGCAGCGTCCATTTGGACCGGCCCGCCTTCAATGCCTTGCCCCGGGGTCAGCGCAGTCTGCTGCTGCAATTTGTCCTGGCGGATACGCAGCCATTGACCGGCCGCCAGTTGGCCCAATGCCTGGATTTGGCAGCCAGCAGCCAGGCGGCCGGCAGTGTTAATCTGGCGGCTGGCTGGCAGTTTACGATGACCTATCAGCGCATCACAATTACCCGGGAAAATCAGTCTCAAGTTGGGGGTATTTTTTTGCCCGTCAGCCTATCATTATTAGGTACTGTTTTTTATCCTGATGGGCATGCTTGGCATTTGGCCCCCGCTGGTCCCGGTTTGGCTGTCCCGGCTGAGGTGGTTTTACGCCACCGTCAACCGGGCGATGTGGTCCAACTGGCTAACGGGCAGCATCAGCTGCTCCGCCGCTTTCTGATCAATCAGAAAGTACCGCAAAGCACCCGCGACACCTTGGTGCTGGCGGCGGTCGGGGAACAGGTCTGGTATATTCCCGGGCTGTATATCCGGCAGGCCCACCAATTGTCTGGTATGGGCCAACCTGATACAATGAAGAGCATGTTGACATACTACTAATAAACACTACACAAATGGAGGACAGGGTTTTGCAGGAAGATATTGAAAAGGTACTGTATAGCCAAGATGAAATTCAGGCCACAGTGGCCCGCTTAGGGAAGGAACTGACAGCAGATTATCAGGGTAAGAACCCGCTGTTCATCTGCATTCTCAAGGGAGCCATCGTGTTCATGACGGATCTGATCCGGCATGTGGATGATTATGTGGAAATTGACTTCATGGATGTTTCCAGTTACGGCAACGCCACAGTTTCCAGCGGCGAAGTCAAGATTTTGAAAGATTTGGATACATCCGTTCAAGGCCGCGATGTCGTCATTGTTGAGGATATTGTGGATACTGGTGCGACCCTGCATTACTTGATCAAACTGCTCTCTACTCGGCAAGCCAAGTCTATCAAGGTGGTTGCTTTGATGGATAAGGTAGCCGGGCGCAAGCTGCCCGTGAAAGCTGACTACGTCGGCTTCGATGTCCCTAATGAATTCGTGGTGGGTTATGGCCTGGATTATGCGGAGAGATACCGCAATCTGCCGTACATCGGCGTGCTTGCCCCCCACGTATATGAATAGCAAGTTTCTTTCGTTTCTAGTGTCATTCGTGCTATGATGCTACTAGTGAAGCCCTTTTGCGCGTTTTTGAGCGTGCAGAATGTAAGGAGAATTTGTAGATGAAAAATCGTAGGAATGGCCTGTTTCGCAGTGGGCTGTTGTATTTCTTCATCTTCGTTGTACTCGTAGCGCTGGTCTCGACGTTTATCGGCGGGAACGGGAATGGATCCCGCTCTCAAGAAATCAAGTCCAGTACGTTCATTACTGAGTTGCAAGATAAGAAGATCAAAGATTTCAACATTCAGCCGTCGGGCAGTGTCTATAAGGTTTCCGGGACATACCGGGAACCGCAATCTGTATCGACCCCGAGTAACGGGTTCGGTCTGTTCCAAACTGGCAGCGGCACCACGACCGTTACTAATTTCACCACCACCGTTTTGCCCAACGACGCGACCCTGAACCAGATTCGGGTTACCGCTAAGACAGCGGACGTGTCATACTCCACCAGCAGCGAGTCTAATTCAGGGTTCTGGCTGCAAATGCTGTTCTACTTTGTCCCGACGATCCTGGTGATCGCGTTCTTCTGGTTTATGATGAACTCTGCTAATCAAGGCGGAGGCGGCAATGGCCGAGTCATGAGCTTTGGCAAGTCCAAGGCCAAGCCGGAGGATCCGAAGAAGAACAAGGTTCGTTTCTCCGATGTCGCTGGGGCGGAAGAAGAGAAGCAGGAACTGGTTGAAGTAGTTGAGTTCTTGAAAGATCCGCGGAAATACTCTGCGTTAGGGGCCCACATCCCGCATGGGGTCCTGCTGGAGGGGCCTCCGGGTACTGGTAAAACATTACTGGCCCGGGCGGTTGCCGGTGAAGCCGGCGTACCGTTCTTCTCCATCTCTGGTTCAGACTTCGTCGAAATGTTCGTCGGGGTCGGCGCCAGCCGAGTGCGGGATCTGTTCGATAACGCCAAGAAGGCGGCACCGTCCATCATCTTTATCGATGAAATCGATGCTGTCGGCCGGCAGCGGGGCGCAGGCCTCGGCGGCGGTCACGACGAACGGGAACAGACTTTGAACCAATTACTGGTTGAAATGGATGGGTTCACTGGCAACGAAGGCGTCATCGTCATCGCTGCCACGAACCGGGCCGATGTCCTGGATCCCGCCTTGCTGCGGCCAGGCCGATTCGACCGGAAAGTATTGGTTGGCCGGCCGGATGTCAAGGGCCGGGAAGCCATTCTGCGCGTTCACGCGAAGAACAAGCCGTTGGCGCCGGATGTTGATTTGAAAGTCGTTGCCCAGCAAACCCCTGGTTTCGTTGGGGCGGATCTGGAGAACCTGCTGAACGAAGCGGCCTTGGTCGCGGCGCGGCGCAATAAGACTCAGATCGATTCCTCGGATATCGATGAAGCCACCGATCGGGTGATCGCTGGGCCGGCGAAGCACGACCGGGTGATCAGTCCCAAGGAACGCAATATGGTCGCTTACCACGAAGCGGGCCATGCCATCATTGGGCTGGTGCTCAGTGATTCGCGGACCGTGCGCAAAGTCACCATCGTACCCCGGGGCCAGGCTGGCGGTTATGCCATCATGCTGCCGAAGGATGATCAATTCCTGGTCACCAAGAAAGAGCTCAACGAGCAGATCGTGGGCTTGATGGGCGGCCGGACAGCGGAAGAAATTATTTTCGGTACGCAGTCCACGGGGGCGTCCAATGACTTTGAACAGGCGACCCAGATCGCCCGGGAAATGGTCACCAAGTACGGGATGACGGAACGATTGGGTACAGTGGCCTTGGCCTCTGACAGCCAACCCTTCGTCGGTGCGGAATACGGGCAAGCCCCAGTTTATTCCCAAGCCACCGCAGCGGCCATTGACGATGAAGTTCGGCAATTGATCGACTCTGCTCATAAGCAGGCGTACGAGATCATCGAAGGCCACCGCGCCCAGCACAAGGCTATCGCTGAAGCATTGCTGAAGTATGAGACCTTGAACGAGAAGCAGATTCTCAGTCTGTTCAATACTGGCAAAATGCCGGCGGATCAGACGGACGAATATCCGTCCGAACAATCGGGGACGTTTGAAGAAGCCAAGAAGGCTTTGGAAGAACGCGACCACGAGAAGTCCGAACAGGAGGCTGCGCATAACCCGAGCAGCACTGCTGCCGAGAATCCAACGGCAGAGAGTGCCAGTGCGAGTGACGCGGCGAGTGCTTCCGCGAGCGATGCACCACAAGATCCTAACGATCACGCATAATATTGTTTCAGAAAACGGCGTTTCCTTCCGGGAACGCCGTTTTCTTGTCTAAATCCGTTCGGCCCTCTATAATGTAAGGTCGATTACCTTGTGCGAAAGAAGAAGGAGGAAACCATGGCAGATTATCTAGTTAAAGCAGTCACGACAGACGGCCATCTGCGGGCATTGGCCCTGGATGCCACCCAAACGGTGGCCGAGGCCCAGCAGCGCCATGACACCTATGGCGCCGCCAGTGCGGCCCTCGGTCGGACCTTGGTCGGGACGATTTTGTTGAGTACGGCACTGCTTAAGGATGACGGCGAAGAGACTCTAACCACCCGGGTTCTGGGCGATGGTCCCGTGGGCGCGATCGTTGCTGTCGGCACACCCGCAGGAACTGTCAAAGGCTACGTGCAGCACCCCCACGTGCAGCTGCCGCTGAATACCGTGGGTAAGATCGATGTTCGCCGCGCAGTGGGCAAGGGCTTGCTGGCCGTTACCAAGGACATGGGACTCAAGCAGCCCTTCACCGGCCAAGTCCCCCTCGTCTCCGGCGAACTGGCCGAGGATTTCAGCTATTACCTGGCCAAGTCGGAACAAATTCCGTCCGCGGTGGGCCTGTCCGTGTTTGTTCAAGCCAACAATACGATCGGTGCTGCCGGCGGCTTCATGATTCAAGCCCTGCCCGGGGCATCCGATGATGAGCTGACTAAGATTGAAAAGAGTATTCGGGCGCTGCCGCTGATTTCCGAAATGATGCGGGCCGGGGACACACCGGAAGATATTTTGACTAAAATCTTCGGCGCCGATGAATTAAAGTTCCTCAGCAAGAGTCCGGTCGCCTTCAAGTGCGACTGTTCTAAGGAACGCTTTGCCAAGTCCATCAAAGCACTGGGGTCTAAGGAAATTAAACAAATGATCGCGGCGGACCACGGTGCCGAAGCGGTCTGCAAGTTCTGCGGCAACAAGTACACATATTCTGAAGCAGACTTGCGGGCCATGCTGGCCTAACCCGTTTTGCACCCGCGATTGAATATTGCTATGATGACTAAGCTAGGCATAAAGGAGTAATAGATTTTATGGAATGGAAAATCGGTTCTGTCACCATCCCCAACCAGATCGTCGTCGCCCCCATGGCGGGGATCACGAACGCCGCCTTTCGGGTGACCTGTAAAGAGTTCGGCGCCGGCTTGGTCGTCTGTGAAATGATCAGTGACCGGGGTATTATGTATGGGAACAAGAAAACCTTGTCGATGCTGTTTGTCGACCCTCGGGAGCATCCGATCAGCATTCAGATTTTCGGCGGGACCAAGGAGACCTTGGTTGCAGCCGCAAAGTTCGTTGATCAAAATACCGCTGCTGATATTATCGATATCAATATGGGCTGCCCGGTGAATAAAGTCGTCAAGACCGATGCCGGCGCCAAGTGGCTGCTGGATCCCAATAAGGTGTATGAAATGGTATCCGCCGTTACGAGTGCAGTGTCGAAGCCGGTGACGGTGAAAATGCGTACCGGCTGGGATGAAGACCATATTTATGCGGTCCAAAATGCCCTAGCGGCTGAAAAAGCAGGCGCTGCCGCCCTGGCCATGCATGGTCGGACGCGGAAACAAATGTACCGGGGCAAGGCCGATTGGAACATTCTAGCCGACGTGGCGGACCATTTGACTATTCCGTTCATGGCCAACGGCGACATCCGGACCCCGCAGGACGCCAAGTATGTTTTGGATAATGTGGGGGCAACAGCGGTCATGGTCGGTCGCGCCGCCTTAGGCGATCCGTGGATCTTGGGCCAAATGAAGACTTATGTAGAGACCGGTGAGCTATTACCAGATCCAACCCCCGAGGAAAAGCTGACTACCGCCCGGCTGCAATTGCATCGGCTGGTGGAACTGAAGGGTGAAAAGGTTGCGGTGCCGGAGTTCCGCCAGCAGGCCGCCTATTACCTCAAAGGCATTCCCCGCGCCGCCCAAGCCCGCGCGTCGCTGAATGAAAAGTGGACGGAAGCAGAAGTTGACGCGGTACTAGATCATTTTGAAGAAGAAGTACAGGAATACTTGGCTCACCGAGCAGCGCGCAAAGCAGAACGCGCGGAACAAGCTCGCCAGGCCGGCTAATTTAGAATATCGAGGAGGAGCACGCAGTGGCTAATCAAAAAGATGGTCAAGTGAACGACCAGATCATGGTGCGTCGCGAAAAGATGGAAGAGTTGCGGAAGTTAGGGATCGACCCCTTCGGCAAACGCTTCGATACAACGACGAACGCCCAAGAATTGCATACCAAGCTGGATGAAGAAGATAAGGATGTCGTGAATGCCCACACTGTTCGGGTGGTTGTTGCCGGCCGAATGATGAGCAAACGGGGTAAAGGCAAGGTTGGTTTCGCCGATATCCAAGACCGTACGGGCCGCATCCAGATCTATGTCCGTAAAGACGTCGTGGGCGAAGATAATTACTATATCTTCAAACGCTCCGACTTGGGCGACTTCTTGGGGATCACCGGTACCATGATGAAGACTGACGCCGGTGAACTCACGATCCGGGCCGAACACGTCACCTTCTTGACCAAAGCCTTGCGTCCGCTGCCTGATAAGTATCATGGTTTAACGAACGTGGAACAGCGCTATCGCCAACGCTATCTGGATCTGATCACGAACCGGGAGAGCTATGACCGGTTCATTAAACGCAGCCGGATCATTTCGGCCGTCCGGGAATTTCTGGACGCTAACGGCTTTATTGAAGTGGAAACCCCTGTCCTGCATACTCAGGCTGGCGGCGCCTCTGCTCGGCCGTTTGTGACTCACCACAACGCGCTGGACATTGATCTCTATCTGCGGATCGCTTTGGAATTACACTTGAAGCGGCTAATTGTCGGTGGTATGGAACGGGTCTATGAAATTGGCCGGGTTTTCCGGAACGAAGGCATCGACACGAAGCACAACCCGGAATTCACCGAATTGGAGTCTTACGCTGCGTATTTTGATTTCACCGACGTCATGGATGAAACTGAGGGTATTTTCCGTTACGCGGCCAATAAGGTCTTAGGTTCCGGCAAGGTGACTTATCAGGGCGAGACCGTCGATTTGGATCAGCCGTTCAAGCGGGTGCACATGGTGGATGCTATTAAGGAAAAGACCGGTGTCGATTTCTGGCCGGAAATGTCCGTGGCTGATGCCCAGAAGCTTGCTGACGAGCATGGTGTGAAGTACGAAGGGTACTGGAAGGTCGGGCACATTATCAATGCCTTCTTCGAACAATTTGTCGAAGAGACACTGAAAGAACCCACCTTCATTTACGGTCATCCCATCGAAATCTCACCGTTGGCGAAGAAAAACAGCGACGATCCCCGGTTCACCGATCGGTTCGAGCTGTATATTTTAGGCAATGAATACGGTAATGCCTTTACCGAGTTGAATGATCCGATTGACCAGCGAGAACGGTTTGAAGCCCAAGCCGCCGAACGGGCTGCTGGGAACGATGAGGCTCAGGGCATTGATGAAGACTTCATTGCCGCTCTGGAATACGGGATGCCGCCCACGGGCGGTCTCGGCATCGGCATTGATCGGCTGGTCATGCTCTTGACTGATGCCCCGTCCATCCGGGATGTCCTCTTATTCCCGACGATGCGGCCGGATACTACCGATGATGCTGAAGCTGATGCTATCGCCGACGTGCACGAAGACAATCAGAAGAAATAGATCATTTGAGCAGAACTGCGACCACAGTTCTGCTTTTCTTTTACAATTTTTTCGACCATTTTTGGACACGTTTTTGACGCAACGTTCGGTCCATATCAGTCGTGGCGTTTTTTGTTCCCCTCCGGCATGGGAACAGATTGATTAAATAACGAACTTTAATGGCACAAATTGTATATTTCGTTATGAATTTAGCTTAAAAATCCATACTTGCTTTTTATCCAAGTCGTTGGTAATATAGTTAAGTCATGTGATGCGGAGGCGTTACAAAGGTTGTCAGCTAGCGGTTTTCAAAAATTGCTTGTTGACACAGCCGAGACAACATGATATAAGATCGGAAGAGCGTCGTGTAGGGA
>ERZ507021.528-NODE-528-length-9220-cov-157.863_pt1 | contig 9220 bp, 10 predicted proteins | sample MGYA00512877_ERZ507021 | MGnify/ENA metagenome assembly ERZ507021 | reverse complement strand
TCTAGAAACATTTTGAATAAAAACTATTAGACAAATGATATTTTACGAGGAGGAAAAGGGATATCAAAACAACCATGGACACTAAGTCAGCTGAAGCTCTTTGACATGAAACGAGTTAGATCAGAAAAAGCAATGATGAAATCGCACGCATAACCGCGGGATGCGAAGCGATTCAGGAAAAAAGAAATCAAGGAATTCGCAATTAAACAACAAAAAGTCAAAAAGCACAAAACAAACAAGAACACAAAAAGAATCGTTGAGGAATACCAACAAAGGCAAGCTTAAAGGAGTTAAAAAAAGCATAAACGTTGATAATTTCTTTATTGGGTGTGGCAAGAGATGGGCTATGCTTTTTGAAATGGATTTTACATCTATTTATTTTTTATAGGTAAAATAATACCCCGAAGTCTAAAGACATTCGGGGTGTTTTTAGCTTATTTAGCTTCGGCTGCATAAGTCATATTATGCGCCGTTGCCGGAGATGCATTCTCTTCTTTTTCAGCTGCGTATGCAGCGTTGCGTTTTTTCATTTGACGAGCGTACCAAATGAAGATTAAAAGGTATGCACCTAATGCTAAGGCAGCGTATATCACAAATTCGATTTGTCCTTGAGAAGCATTACCGACTAAATAACCTAGGAATTTTTCAATCGGGCCTTCCATCGTTGTATGAGAGATCATGGCGGACCCGTTCAAGCCGGCTGGAAAGGCTCCGACTGCTTTAGCTGTTTGAGTAACGAACGGGGCGATCAAGGTGCCGGACCATAAGAATAATGGTAATTCGATCGCGCCGATTACGATCATACGGATTAATTTTCCACGAGTTACGACCAATAGTGCTGGGGTAACACCCATTGCGATGATTCCGCCTAGTGGCAATAATTTATTTCCTGGTAAGATGATGGCTTCTAGCAACATGATTGGTGCTAATACGTTAGCGGCAGCCCAGATTTCAGCGCGGCCTGCTATGAAAGGCCAGTCTAAACCTATGTTGATGGTACGTCCTTTTAGTCGTTTATTGGCAAAATCGGTAATCCCTTGTGATAACGGTTCTACGGCTGCGATGAACCAAGCGCCTATCAAAGAGAACAATTCCAAACAGACGGCAGCGGTAAAGGCTAGCGAGAAAATTTGCGTTGGTGTTTGTCCTGCTAGTAATCCAACAAAAATCCCCAAATAAATTCCAATCGCGAATTTTGATCCCCAGAAGCCAATTTTACTATTCAATTTGGCAGCATCGAAATCATATTTATCCAACCAAGGGAAGATTTTGTCGAAAATTTTATCGAAAACCATAATAATCGGATTCATCATGTAGTTCATATGAGTCGTGGTCATCGGGTTGCTGTCTGGCGCATTTAACAAGTCATTGAAGGTTGGTTTCATTAAGTCGGAGTTCCAAATTTTTAATACACCAATGAAAATAACTAATGCAGAAGCAATAAACAGATTAGCACCGCAGAAGATCGCGAACAAACCAACAATTGCTAAATGCCAAATATCGAAAATATCCACATCTAATGTGTTGGTTTTTTTCATTGCTAACATGACAATATTGACGATCACCATAATTAGTAAAAAATAAAGCGTGTATGGCGACCCCCATGTGATGGTTGCTAGTGGGGCCCAACCGACATCTGTAATGTTTAATGAAATACCTGTGCGTTCAACAAAAGCTGTCATAGCGTCTGAAAAAGCAGTAGTTAAAATTCCAATAATAGCTCCGATCCCAGTCAGGGCGATCCCTAATTTGAGCCCGCCTTCAAGAGCGCGTGACGGTTTTACTTTAAAAAATAAAGCAATAACAGTTAATACGATGGTCATTAACGGTGCCGCACCTAAATTAATTAGGGGGGTAAATACTTTATTGGCAATATCAATAATTGTATTCATATGCTTTTCCTTTCTTTAGTCCTATTTGTTTAATGATTGGATTGCGCTTTCCATACTTTGGTAAACAGGCTCAGCCATAGCAGGAATACGATAAAGAATAGCACCTGCATCAACGACAGGGATGTTAATGTCAAAACCCAAGTCGGTGTTGGCAATTTGTGCGAAAATGTCATAATGAGACAGCATTTCTTCATTGATATCTTTGATCATAACGGCGTCACAGGTGACTTGATAGCCACGATTTTTCAATTCAGTTTCCAAAGCGCTTTTGATTTGATGGCTTGAATTAACGCCTGCTCCACATGCTGCTAAAATTTTGATCATAATAATTCTCCCCTTAAAATAAGTTTATTTTTTATCCTGCGGTTAGGCAGAGACTTCTATATATAAAAATGTTCTTCTAAAAAATGATAAATCGCTTCTGTGTCCTCTAATTTGAAAAACGAAAACAGTTTTTCTTCGTCAACAGAATTAATGAAATCCATGATATTAGCCAACATGCCAGCCTGTGCTTCACCATTTTCGTTCAAGATCATGAAAAGAAATGAAGCGGAAATCTGATCGCTTGGCGAGATCATGTTGTAGAAAGGGATTTCATTTTTTACTTTGATTGGAATGATACGGGTGGTTCGCACAAACTCACTTTCGGTATGAGGGATAGCGATATCTGGCAATATTTTAGAGACAGGTGAGAGATCTAATCCCGTCGGATAATTACGCTCCCGTTCTAAAAGGTTCTCCAAAAAATCTTCGGTTACCAATTCTTTCTTTAACAGATCTTGATAGACTTCCTCGAACACTTCTTCCTGCGACTGCTTGTCAGAAACATAGACAGTGCCTTTGAAAAAGAATTCATTCACACAAAACAGCTCCTTTATTAGTTCGTTTATGTTTATTTATATGTTTACAAGTTGAGTATAACCGCTTACAAAATCATTGTCAACGCATAAACGAAAATAAACGAACAATATGTGTTGAAAAATGTTCGTAAATGTTTTATTATAAGGTCGTGGAGGTACAGAATATGCTGAAAACAGAACGACAGCGTTCGATCTTAGCGATGTGTGATCGCTATGGGACGATAACAGTCAAATTTATTCAGGAAGTACTGAATGTTTCAGATATGACGATCCGCCGAGATCTAGAGGAACTCGCGCAGAAGAAAAAGCTTTTACGCGTTCATGGCGGTGCACAAAAAATCGATTATCTGGAAATGTCGACTTCTATAGAAGCAAATGAGCTTTCTCATACTGAAAAAAAGAAGCTGCATACAAAAGAGAAGGAATACATCGCTAAAAATGCGGCAGCTCATATCAATCAAGAAGACGACACGATTTTTCTTGGATCGGGTACAACGATCGAATTAATGACACGATACATCAAGCCGTCATCTCTCCGAATCGTTACCAATAGTCTGCCGGTTTTCAATCTATTAAGTGAAATAAAAAGATTTGAACTGTATTTGATCGGTGGGCTATATCGGGAAAAGACTGGAGCCTTTGTCGGTTCAATTGCCAATGAAGCTGTTCAAAAAATCGGTATTAAGAAGGCTTTTGTCGGAGTGAATGGATTGAAGGGTTCGGAGGTTTCGAATTTCAGTATTGAAGAAGGTACCTTGCAAAAAATTGTTTTAGATAATGCGGCAGAAAAATGTTTGGTTTCAGATGCAAACAAATTCGACCATAGCGATTTTTATAATTTCTATGATTTGCGCAAGATCGACAAATTATTTACGGATTCTACTCTTTCAGCCGAGCTGAAGAGTTATTATCAGCAATTCACTAAAATCATTCAGTAAAAAATAGGAGGAAACAAAAATGCGTGTAGTAATTGGTTCAGACAGTGACGGCATGGAATTAAAGGAATTAATCAAGAAAAAATTGATCAAAGAAGGTATTACAGTAGTAGATAAGAGTGAAACGGCTTCAGAAGATTTTGTGGAATCAACTTTGGCGATCGCAAATGATCTGAATGAAAACGAAGGTAGTTTAGGAATCGCGGTTGATGGCTACGGCGCTGGCAGCTTTATCACGGCAACAAAGGTTAAAGGAATGGTAGCAGCAGAAGTTTCGGATGAGCGCAGTGCGTATATGACCCGTAAACATAATAATTCTCGGATGATCACACTTGGATCAAAAATTGTTGGCGATGAGTTGGCGTTGAATATTGTTAAGGAATTTCTACAAGCAAATTATGATGGTGGTCGTCATCAAGTACGTGTCGACATGTTAAATAAAATGGCGTAATTAGGAAGGATGAATGAAATGAAAATCGCAATTGGCTGTGACCACATCGTCACAGATACAAAAATGGCAGTATCAGATTTCTTAAAATCAAAAGGACATGAAGTGTTGGATATGGGGACCTATGACTTTACCAGAACCCATTATCCGATCTACGGAAAAAAAGTCGGAGAGGCCGTGACTAGCGGAGAAGCAGATCTAGGAGTTTGTTTGTGTGGAACAGGTGTTGGGATTAACAACGCTGTCAATAAAGTACCTGGTATCCGCAGTGCGCTGGTTCGCGATATGACGACTGCTATCTATGCGAAGGAACAACTAAATGCCAATGTGATCGGCTTTGGCGCTCGGATTACGGGAGAATTTTTGATCTGTGACATATTAGAGGCCTTCATCAATGCCGATTATCAAGAAACTGAAGAAAACAAAAAATTGATCGCCAAAATCGATCACGTCGAAAAAGCCAGTGACAAGCAGTCTGATCCGCATTTCTTCGATGAATTTATCGAGAAATGGGATCGTGGCGAATACCACGATTAAGCGGGTGGACAAATGATTTTAACAATAACGATGAATCCATCGATTGATATTTCTTATCCATTAGAAACCTTCAAGCTCGACACAGTCAATCGAGTAAGAAATGTTCGCAAAACAGCTGGCGGTAAGGGCCTAAATGTGACACGTATCTTGAAGCAATTAGATACGGAGGTGATTGCTAGTGGTTTAATCGGCGGTTTTTTAGGTGAAGAGATTAAAAAGGACCTGACTCAAAATGAGATTGCTCATGACTTTTTACCTATCAGCGGAGAGACACGTAATTGCATCGCTGTTTTACATGACGGAAAACAGACGGAAATCCTAGAAAACGGACCTGTTATTACTGAACAAGAAGCAAGGGCGTTCTTGCAACATTTCGAAAAATTAGCTGTTAAAGCCGAAATCATTTCTTTTTCAGGAAGCTTGCCAGAAGGATTGCCTGCTGATTTTTATCGACAAATGCTGCAAGTTTGTCAGCCAAAGCCTGTCGTTTTAGATTGTTCAGGTACAGCATTAAGGGAAGTGTTGCGAGGCAGTGTAAAGCCTAAGCTAATAAAACCCAATACCGAAGAGCTGGCTGGTCTGCTAGGACGAGAAATCTCAACAGAATTATCAGATTTAAAAGCCGCCTTGTCAGATTCGATGTTTGATGAAATTGAATGGATAGTGGTTTCAATGGGGGGCGACGGAGCCTTTGCCAAACATCACGAGACTTTTTATTGCGTGACAATTCCAAAGATTGATGTCGTCAATCCAGTTGGCTCTGGTGATGCGACCGTTGCCGGATTGACCGCTGCGATTCAACAAGGTCTTTCGGATGAAGCCGTGTTAAAACAGGGTAATGTTTTAGGAATGCTGAATGCTCAGGAAGCGACGACTGGCTATGTCCAATTAGCCAATTATCAAAAACTATATGATCAAATCTTAGTGGAGAAAGTGTAGGAGGATACGGAAATGAACGAAGAAAAACGTCAATATATCAAGCAACTATGCAATGAAGATGGAGTGATTGGGGCCTTAGCAATTGATCAACGCGGGGCTTTGAAGAAGATGATCACAAAATTCAAGGGCAGCGAAGCAGAAGAATCAGAAATCGTTGAATTTAAAGAAATTGTTTCTTCACAATTAACGAAATATGCCTCATCGATTTTATTAGATCCCGAATATGGCTTGCCAGCAGCTGACGTTAGAGCAAAAAATGCCGGCTTGCTGTTAGCTTATGAAAAAACTGGTTACGATGCGTCAACTCCCGGCCGTTTACCAGATTTATTATCGATCTGGTCAGTTAAACGTTTAAAAGAAGCAGGCGCCGATGCTTGTAAGTTCCTACTTTACTATGATGTCGATGAAGCAGAAGAAATCAATAATCAAAAACATGCCTTTATTGAACGAATCGGCTCAGAATGTCAGGCTGAAAACTTACCCTTCTTCTTGGAGCTTGTTTCTTATGACGCGAACATCTCTGATGCGACTTCGAAAGAATACGCCATTAAGAAACCTCATAAAGTCAACGATATGATGAAGGAATTTTCTGATCCACGTTATGGCGTAGATGTGTTAAAGGTGGAAGTACCCGTCAATATGAATTATGTGGAAGGCTATGGGACAGACGAAGTCGTGTACACAAAGGCACAAGCGGCTAACTTCTTCAAGGAACAGGCTGAAGCCACTAACCTGCCATTTATTTTCCTAAGCGCCGGTGTAAAAGCAGAGTTGTTCCAAGAAACACTGCGCTTCGCGAAAAATGCCGGCTCAACCTTCAATGGTGTACTTTGCGGCCGTGCGACTTGGGCAGATGGTGTAGAAAGCTATATCGTTGATGGAAAAGAAGCAGCGATGGAGTGGATGAATACGCAAGGGCGTAAAAATATTGAAGAATTAAATGCCGTATTGAAAGAAACTGCTACACCGGTGGAAGTGTTAACAAGCTCACTATCATAAGAAATCAGACTGTGAAGCAAAATTGCTTGCAGTCTTTTTTTATACATAAAGCGTAAAATCATGCTGCATTATTAGGGGAACGAATTCTAAAATAGTAAGTGAGTTAAAACGAAGGGGTTTTTCTTTAGAGAGATTTTCTTACATGTGGTACTTAATGACTTGATGGCAATTTTCAGTATTCTAACGAGGCTTATTGGTCATAAACCAACGAACTTTGAAAAGTATATACAAGAAAACCAAGCAAATAGAAAGTAGTGAGACTGGAGGAAAGGTTCCAGTCTTTTTCTATTCTAGGTATTTTCAAACAGTAAAATCATTCTTAATTATGTGTTTTTTAACAGAATGTATGAATTTCTTCAAATCTTCACAAAAAGAACGTGGACTTTGAAGAAGAGCGTGTACTATGCTAAAAAGCATAAGTGTAATTACTAAATCCGTATGAGGAGTGAATATACATGCGTGTACTGGTGGTTGAGGACAATCGTGAGCTGGTTTTATCCGTAAAAAAGGGCCTAGAGCAGGAGAATATTTCTGTAGATGTAGCTTATGATGGCGAGTCAGGAGAAGAGAAGGCCTTCATCAATTCATACGATGGGATACTACTAGATTTAAATCTGCCTAAAAAAGATGGATTATCTGTTTTACAAAGTCTCCGTGCTGAAGAAGTCGAAAGTCCAGTTATCATTATTACTGCACGTGATGAGATTGAAGAACGAGCAAAAGGCTTGGATTTTGGAGCAGATGATTATTTAGTCAAACCCTTTGAGTTACTAGAATTAAAAGCACGAATACGCGCGGTTATTCGTCGTTATCATGGACGTGCGCTGCCGCAGATTTCAATTGGTGCTTTGAAGATTGATCCATTAGGTCGAAGGGTCAGCTATCAAAAGACAGAGGTGGTCCTGAAACCCAAGGAATTTGATATCTTACTGTGCATCGCTCAGCGTCATCCAGCGGTTGTTTCGTCTGAGGAAATTTCTGAACATGTCTACGATGAAGATTTTGATCCTTTTTCGTCGGTTCTGCGAGTGCATCTGGCTCGTCTAAAAAAGAAACTGGCTGAAGCAGCTGAAAAAGAGGTCTTAAAAACCATTCGAGCAAAGGGGTACCAGCTATGCTATTAAATTTTAAAATGACGTTAACGATGCTGGCTTTTTCACTGTTGGTGACAGGCGTGATTTTAGTGAGTTTCTTCTTTCTGAGAAATAATTTGGAGGGAATCAGTATCGCATCTACCTTAGGTGAAGATGTTTATTTTATGGAAGAGGGTAAGACGGTTCAAGCAGAGACGCAGATGGAAGCTTCGAAATCTTCCAACAATCAATTTATGACTATTTCGATGATAGATAAAGCTTACCAGGACGAACTATTTAAATATTTACCAGCGATGGTGCTGGTTATTTGTTCTGCCGTCATGTTATTAACGTTTATTCTTTGGTTGGTTTTACGCAAAATTTACAGTAATCAAATCTTAGCGATTACGCGTGATTTAACGTTTATTGATCAAGTTCCTAAAAATACTGTGAAGGACGAGGCATTAAATGCGGCTTTTAATAAGCTAAAGGATAAGTTCGATGGTCATTTGGAGGATTATCGACGATTAAATAGTTATCTGACCCACGAGCAGAAAAATGCCATCGCTATTTTGCGTACGAATCTGGAAATAGAACGGCAACATGCCGATCAAGGAAATTTAATGCTTTTAGATCGGATGACCGACAGTATTGACGATATTTTGACATTATCCAATAACTCAGAGGATCTTAGCACGGAAGTCGTAGACGTTTCACTGATCTGTGCGGAAGTTTGTGATGCCTACAAAATGAATTATCCGAATCTTTTGTTTGCGTTTACTGAAGATCAACCAACCCTGATTCATGGACGAGATCGTTGGATTTATCGGGCGGTTTCGAATTTAGTTGACAATGCAATCAAATATGGTGAAGGAAAACTGGTAATTGTCACCATTTCAAACCAAAAGGGTAGCGTGATTATTGAAGTAAAAGATCAGGGAATTGGCATTCCTCAGGAGAAACAGGCATCAATTTTTTCTCATCAGTACCGAGTGCATGGGCTCAAGCAGGATGGCTTACCTAAAACAATGGACTTTAGGGACACGGATGAAACCTTTATTCAATCCGTTGCCTCGAAAAGAAACCATATTCCAAGAAAATCATTAAATTATCGAACACCATTGGAAGTATTTTTGAGCTGCATAGATAAAGACATATTGTCTAGCTTAATTTGACAAATCAGATGTCTATAAAATTCGTTAGAAAATACAATTTATAGATATCCAATTGATTTGTAAACAAAAAGGAGTTGTCAACTAAGCCACTCCTTTTTGTTGTAATTTTTCCCAATAAGAAAGTCTACTACTTTAGGAAGATAATAGTAAGATAGAAATGTTGCCCCCAAAATTATTATCCAGCTGGATATAATTAATCAAATAAAAAGGATCAAAAATGTAGTGACCCCCAAAAGTTAGACTTTTTTGGAGTGGAGAAATCCACTCTTTTTTTCATGCTCTAAAATGATATTTTTACACAACCGTAACGGTTGTTTTACGAAATTGGACGGGACTTTGCCAGTTTAATTTCTGTTTTATCC
>ERZ507021.527-NODE-527-length-9236-cov-4.57739_pt1 | contig 9236 bp, 11 predicted proteins | sample MGYA00512877_ERZ507021 | MGnify/ENA metagenome assembly ERZ507021 | reverse complement strand
TAAAACATATGGACTAGAGTAGAAACCCACAAATTTTGGCTCTTTTTATAAGCAAAGCCCAGCAACAAGCCCCCCAGTAGATAATAGAAAAATGAAGGTACGTCATAAGGTTCATGCATGAAAGAAAAGAGAGAGGAAGTCAGTACAAGTCCTAGCCAAGAATTGTCAAAAAACGCACCCTGAAGAAGTCCTCTAAACAGGAGTTCCTCATGGATAGGTGCCAAAACCGTGACATTTACAATAAAGGAAAGCGAAAGTCCATTACTCGTTTTCTCAAGGTGTTGAGCCGAAGCACCAGAAGCAACTGAGAAAAAGGCATGATAGCCTATATTTACCAGCACCGTGAGAAGAAAGATTCCAATGAAGAGCAAGAGTTGCTTCTTACTTAAAACCCCGAAAGAAATCATATCAAACCATCTCGCATAGCCAATACTAAGGCAAAGCAAGAGACTCTTTACAACAATGAATGTGTACTGGTGTTGAAAATAATCTCCTTGATTGACGGAATATCCCGCCGCACCAACGATTGCAAATACTAAAAATCCCAAAAACAAGGCATGGCACTTATTAAAAATGGCCATAAAACTATCCTCCTCACCAAACAGACTTTCCTACACGTCATTCTTTAGTTCTAGCCTTTCCAAAACAAACCATTTTAGTAACCAGAATCCGATCACATAACCCCACCCTAAGAAGATAACCATTAAAGCCAGCATGGAATTTAGGGAATTAAAGACCACCGCAAATACAAAGGTTAGCACAAAAACGTTAAAGGCAATGGTGTCAGAAGCCAAGACTAGAATATAAGGTGTCAACCGGTCTAAGGTTTTGGAATCTAGGAAAAATAAGTGTTTATACATGATAACCTCCTCCTGCCAGTCTATAGACTAGCCCCAGATTAAGAAGAAAACTCTTCCCCTACTTTTTATAATACTTCAATCCCCAAATGAGCAAAAGCATGATAAGCAAGCAGAGAACAGCGCCAATATAGGCAATTAATTGTTGATAGAATTCTCCTGCTGTGATACCTCTATACAAACAAATAATAGACATAAAGCCTGTCAAGCCGATGAACATAAGTTGATTGGTTCTAGGACTAACCAAATCATCATCTTCAAACTCTCTTATCCTCATTTCCCTAGTGAGGTAAACAGTGAGCAAAATGGAAGCTAAGTTAATAACCACTAAAAGAAATTGGAAAACTAAGGAAAAATTTAAAAACTGACGAGATAGAAATAGATAAGTAGAGACAATCAAGGGCAACTGACCTAGGAACAATCTCATAAGGAAGATGTTCCGTTTTTTAGCAAGAAAAGTTTTCATTTCTTTGCTCCTTTCTTTTTAGTTAAAGCAAGATAGATCATAACAGCAATCATATAGGCTATGGTATAAAATAGCTGATACCAAGTACTTTCCCTAAGCGGATAAAGAAAGATGGACATGATTAGATACAAGACGAAAATGATCAGTATTTTTTTCTTCATAAAATTTCCTCCTAAATGTATGCTTTATCTTAGTTTAGCCACAACCTTTACACTGCTAGTATAGCACTCATTTTGACCGTGGATCACTCAAATCATAAATGGTCATCAAAACATCTTGAATTGTAAAAAATTAAAAAAGCAAGCATGAAAAACATACTTGCCCTAAGGAAACTTAACAATGTGAAAATACAAAATCGAAAACTACTCACCCTCACTTCCGTCTGTTCTCATATATTCTCATGATTGCAACAAGGATACAGGCTGTCCCACCTGCCAAAACCAGGAGGGTAATGATAATGTTGAGAATTTCAGGCGTCCTCTCTATTCTGTTGACAAGACGGACTAAAGACAATACTGTCAATAAGAGTAAAGCTACTGACCCTGTCCGAATTAAAGAAGCCATTCGGTTCTCAACCGCATATAAAAAGGATGGTAACATAACACAGGCTATAGCAATCACAAACAGGTTGCTCCCCGTTTCTTCTCCCTTGTTCACCACGGAAATCATGAGAAGATTCGATGCTATGATCAACGTAGAACAGATGATAAAAAAGGATTTCTTATTCATATAGGGTACCTCATATACTATGGCATTTTAATTGATGACTACAGGCAGTACTTCTGCTTCACAAACCTTCTAATTATCAACCGACATCGAGTGAACTGTTAAAACCTGACGAAAGACTTGATTTTGACAGGTGGTATTTAGACTGGTATTAGGATGGCTTTCCACAATTTTCATGACAGTATAGAGACCAACTCCTCTCTCCTCCCCTTTAGAACTTGCTCCAAAGGAGAAGATTTCAGAAATATCGATACCCTCTTCTTTGATGGAGTTTTCAATGATAAAGGTCTCCTGTGCTCCATTTTTTAAAAAGGCGATTGAAACATGAGGTTGACTAGCCTCTGCACTGGCTTCAATAGCATTGTCACAAAGGATAGAAACAACGGTTAGAAAATCAAGTAGGCTCATCCCCTTGACCTGAATCTCTTCTGGAACTTCGACATTAAAGACTATGTTCTTATCTCTAGCTTTTAGAAATTTCCCTGCTAGGAGACTTTTGAGGGCTTTATCACGAATATTCACGAGTCGACCAAGGTCATATTTATTGTCCTGCAATTTCTGACTGGAATCCTTTAAGACCGAGTCGTAGACCTCTTTTATCTGCTCCATATCCTCCTCTTCAATGCCCAGACGTAAGCTGGTTAAGAGGTTGGTGTAGTCATGGCGAAAACTCCGTACTTCCTTGTAAAGTTCCTCTATATGCCGACTATAGCGTTCCATATCTCTGTAGCGCAAGACCTGCTCTTGGTCCAATCTCTCATGAAGTTTGTCCTTCAAATAGGTATCCAATTTCTTGATCATCCCCATAAAAAAGAGCAGGTAAAACACTAGAATCAGATGGCGAACAGTCGTTGATTGAATACCTTGTTCATATTCAAAGAAAGACAGACTTTGCATCACTAGATAGTAGCCCCCCATTATCCAGTTAATCCTAGTCAGGGACTTTTGAAAAGCTTTATCTAGAATCTCCTTTCTCAAGTTAGTGAAATCATAGTCCAACCATTTCAAAAAGACTAAAACTATGAAGCAAACGAATATCATCATCAATAAAAAGATAGGATTGCTATCTTTATCTACAATTTCTTGTCCCAAAAATGGAAGCACAAAATAGGAGACCCCTCTATAAAAGAGATTCACCAATATCATTGGAAAGAGACCATAAAAGAAGAGAAGTTTTTTAGGAAGCCCTCTTAACAGTAAGAAAGACAAGCCTATACCGTACAAGGGTTCCATAAAATAAAATAGGAAACTATCTCCTACCATATAGCCAATCATTAAAAAAACAAAGGCCAACAGTATCTTAAAAAGAAAGGCTTTAAAAATCCTCTCAAAAGTGAGACCAATTCCATCCACCTTAAAGAAAATGACAATTTCTAGTCCATGAGTAATAAGTGTATACAATAATATCCAAGCAATATTCATAAACTCTCCTAGCTCAATGCAAGTTATTGATAGCTTCAGACACTTCCCTGACCTTATAACGCGCTATCATACAGCTTCCACCATTGGGAAAGTAAAGAAGTTTTTCTTTCTTATCCAAACGAACCACATTGGCAGGATTGATGAGAAAAGAGCGATGGCACTGCAAGAGACGAGGTTCCTGCTTGAAAACCTCCTCTAGACTCGCTGTAAATTCCAACCTGTCTGTCTTGGTATAGAGAATAACACGATGGGCTCTGGGCGAGGTTTCGAGATAGTAAACCTCTTTAAAAGGATACTGGAATTGGGCAAATTTTGATTTAAAATAAAAGCAATCTTCTGCAAGACTTATACTGTCTTGACTATTGGCATAGAGAAGGGCTGTCTCGATCCGAGATTCAAACTCCTCTGCCGACAAGGCCTTATCAATGTAGTCCAAAGCAGACACTTGGTAGCGAAAGGACAGGGGCATAAACTCCGAGTGAGTCGTCACAAAGACGATCAGGGCATAAGGATCCCGATCCCGAATCTTTCTAGCCACTTCCAGACCCTTCATCTCCTCATTTCGAATCTCAATGTCCAAAAAGAATAGTTGATGGGCTCCTTTCTCATGCACTTCAGCCAGCAGTTGGTCTGGCTTGCCAAAAACTTTAAAAGAACTGGGAGTGATGTGATGTTCTTTCAGGAGTTTCTCAATCGTCGCTTCAATCCTAGTCTGCTGGGAAAAATCATCTTCTAAAACAAATATTCTCATCTTCTTACTCTCCTTGTTTCGATTTCTTCCTAAAAAGAGAATAGCAAAAATACTATGATACAAACCCACCAAATCCTAAACAGGCCTTTAACGCTCCTGAAGGGTAGCTTGTTCCTCAAATAAGCATGATAATCTTACAACTATTTTATCATAAAATTTTAACAGTACCATTCAGGAAATTTCAAGGGCAATTAAAGATTTTATGGTGAAAAAGGAGATAAAAGTGATAGACTAACAGTATCAAAACACAATTGCTATAATCAAAACTAGCACCTAGATTAAAGGAGGAATTCTCATGACAGATATAGACACCATCAAAAAAGCTCAGACTTTGATTACTGACTTAAACAAAGCCTATCAAGCATGCAAACAGGCAACCGCTGACGACATCCGCTTTCAGGAGCAATTAAACTCTATTCTTAGTTTTCTAGCCAAGGCTGAAACAGTGGATAATCGAGTCTTGATTGAACTGGAAAAATTTTACCAGACTTCCAGTCTTCTCATGGGACTCAGCGCCCTCAATCCAGATGCTCCTACTCGCGCCGCTTGGCGGGCCTATGACCGCTTCCACTTTGACCAGGTCAAGACCAAGTTGAGTCTCTACGGACCAACAATTCTCTTGTAGAAAATAAAAGAAGCTGAGCTAGAGTGAACTCAACTTCTTTTTTAGTATCATATAAGCAAGTTTTAGTCCTGCATCTGACGTTTTACCTGATAAGGTAAGTACAAGACTAATAAAACCAAACCAGCTCCCAGTAAGGCTAGAAGGGCTATTTTTTCTTGGAAGGTAATCAACCCAACAACTAATTCCACTACTAAGACCAAACTGGTCAATCCTCGGACTACCGCCTGCAAGCCTTTTTCCTTTTGCCCCTTGTCCAGCGGAAAGAGTTGGGTCAAATACTGGTAGTCAAAGGCATGATAGAGGGCCAGCAACTGGAAGAGCAGGAGGTAGTTAAAGAGAACCACCACTGCTGTCGCAATCCAAGCTTGCTTGATAAAGACCTGCGCCAGCAAGGAAAGTAGGAGTAGACGGAGACTGAGCGCAAAGAGATCTCCATTTCGCAAATAAGAACGCAGATAGAGATTTTGCCAAATCTTCCCAGGCACCTTCTGAACAGCCTTTAGGATAAAGTCCAGATAGGCACGACGCTTGACGCTGTTTGAAATTCCCTTGACCTGCGTAAAGAGGGCAAAGAAACGAAGCAAGACTTGCTTGCGCTTGCTTTCTTGGGAAATGACATAATCCCAGTCTAGTCCAGTTTCAGTGAAAAATTTGCTGGCCTTTTGACGAAAGAGGAAATATTTACCTACTCCCAATAAAAGCACATAGACCAGAAAAACAGGCAAGCCATAACCCATTGCTAAAAATAAGGGCGCAAATAACAGCAAGAAAAGGGTCTGTACAAAGAGCCAAAAGACTAGGGAAATGCCAGTTTGACGCTTGATATGAAACTTGATTTCCTCTTCTCCAACCAAGAGAAAGAGCTTGTCTGGAGCCTCCATATAGGTGGCAATTCCTCCCCAAAGCAACAGTAAAACAGACGTAATTCCTACAAACAAAAGGATAGGCCAATGGTTTTCAGGAAAATCTTGTAAGAGTTGACTGTACTGGTAGGCTAGAAAGCCTAGCAGGACAAGCAGGAACAAGACAAAGTGATCATTGAGAACATAGCGCAGATAACCGACACACTCCTTACGAAAAGCCTGCTTTCTCTTTAAAAACAAGTCTTTCATAGCTCCTCCTCTTTGGTCAGAGCCAAGTAAATATCATTCAGACTAGCCTCAGGCATGTCAAAAGCCTCGCGCAGTTGAGTTAGATTTCCCTTAGCACGCACCTCTCCCTTGTGGAGAATGACAAAGGCATCACACATCTTCTCCGCTGAATCCAGCACGTGAGTACTCATGAGAATGGACTTACCCTTTTGCTTTTCCACTTCCAAAAGCTGAATCAAGTCAGAAATAGCCAGCGGATCAAGACCAAGGAAAGGCTCATCCACGATGAAGAGACTCGGATCCACCACAAAAGCACAGATAATCATGACCTTCTGCTTCATCCCTTTGGAAAAATGAACAGGGAACCAGTCCAATTTCTGGTCCAGACGGAACATTTTTAACAAGGGTTCTACTCGCTCAAAAGCCAATTTTTGCTCAATACCATAAGCCATAGCAACCGTTTCAATATGCTCTCTGAGGGTTAATTCCTCATACAAACTAGGTGTCTCAGGAATATAGCCAATTTGCTTGCGGTAGCTAGTCGCATCTCCTTGCAGGGTCAGACCATTGATATTGATCGAACCGCTATAAGGTGTCAATAGACCGATAATCTCATTGATTGTCGTCGATTTACCAGCACCATTGAGACCAATCAAACCGACCAGCTGCCCACTTTCAACAGTAAAGGACACATCTTTCAAGACAGGGACATGGACATAGCCACCTGTCAGGTTTTTAATTTCTAACATATTTTCTCCAAATCTGGTATAATGTAGCTATATTATATCAAAATTCAATACAGTAGAGGTAGATTTTATGTCAGATTGCATTTTTTGTAAAATCATTGCAGGGGAAATTCCTGCTTCAAAAGTATATGAAGATGAGCAGGTTCTTGCTTTTCTTGATATCTCTCAAGTGACACCAGGACACACCTTGGTCGTGCCAAAGGAACACTATCGCAATCTTTTAGAAATGGATGCTACTAGCGCCAGCCAACTCTTTGCCCAAGTACCAAAAGTAGCTCAAAAAGTCATGAAAGCTACCAAGGCTGCTGGCATGAATATCATTGCCAACTGTGAAGAAGTCGCTGGTCAAACCGTCTTTCATACCCACGTTCACCTCGTGCCTCGCTACAGTGCGGACGATGACCTCAAGATTGATTTTATCGCCCACGAACCAGACTTTGACAAACTCGCTCAAGTCGCTGAAACTATCAAAAACGCCTAAGGAGTTGCCATGAAATTATCCAACCTACTGCTATTTGCAGGAGCTGCAGCCGGAAGTTATCTGGTCACAAAAAATCGCCAAACCATCACAGATGAAGTCTTGAATACAACTGACCGCGTTCAAGCTATCAAGGACGATGTGGATATTATCCAAAATAGCCTGCAAATCATCGACCAGCAAAAAGAACTCATCAAGGAATACCAAGAAGACCTGACTTACAAGTTTAAGGTCTTGGAAAAGGATATCCAGACCAGACTAGCTGTAATCAAAGAAACACAGGAAATCGAAGATAAGTAAAAAGAGCCATGAACTTTCCTTAAATCTATTTTAGGTTGTCAGGGTCAAACAAAAAAGAGGAATGAAAATGAAACAGTTTTTTAAAATTCTGGCACAGATCATCCTAATCCCTTGTGGTTGCCTTAGCCTTCTTGCGGTCCTAGCATTTCTAGTACTGTTTTTTGCCTTCAGAGCCTCACCGATTGACATTCACAAGGGAAATAACGCCCTCAAACAAATCTTTACCTCCCTTGACATGCCTCCTAAGAAAGTAAAATCAAATGGAAGATATAAATACGAGGGTGGGGGCTTAAATTTTTATGTTACTTTCTCAGATGAGGTCATCAATAGCCATCCCGTCTTAAAAGAAAGTCCAAATCTCACCAAAAACCAACTCGAAGTCTATGTCCTACAGACTGGAGATATCTCCTACTATAAAGTAGGGGATAACTTGTTCAATCATGGTTTATTGCAATTTTTAAAGAAGGAAAGTAGGAATTATTTACAAGAAATCGGAAAGAAACCAAATCCTGATTACTCAGTTCTATATTGGAAGGATCAGGAAAGTCTAAAAAAGGGAATTGCATTCTATGAAAAAGCCTTGACTTTAGTGGATATTCAGGATAACTCTGCAATCAACCATATTGATACCGTTACCATTAAGCCTGGTAAAGAAGCGGAAATCAAGCAACTCATCCAAGATATGGATGCAGCTGGCTTACTCAAGCAAAAGTATAAATAATAGGCTAACTGGAAAATGATTTTTCGACGCTAAATTTTCAAAGATAACACAAAAAGAGCCAATTGGCTCTTTTTAGTTTATTCTCCTTCAAAGGCATCTTTAATATGGTCAAAGAAGCCCTTTTTCTTTGGATTGACTTTTAAATCACCTGCAGCTGCGAATTCTTTCAAGGCTGCTTTTTGGCGGTCATTCAAGCCTGTCGGTGTTACAACATTGACGGTAACGTATTGGTCACCAACTGCACCGCCACGAAGGCTCGGTGCTCCCTTGCCACGTAGACGGAATTTCTTACCAGTCTGAGTACCCTCTGGAATAACCAATTCAACATCACCGTGAACAGTTGGAATATCTACTGTATCACCAAGAGCTGCTTGGACAAAGTTGAGGTTCAGATTATAGAAAATAGTGGTTCCTTCACGTTCAAACTTATCGCTGGCTTCCACAGAAACCACTACATACAAGTCACCATAAGGTCCACCGTTAAATCCTGCTTCACCTTGACCAGCTAGGCGAATTTGTTGACCTGTTTCTACACCAGCAGGGATTTTGACATGTACGCTATGGGCTTGTTTTTCATGACCTGTTCCGTGACAGGTTGTACATGGATCTTTGATTTCTTTTCCGCGACCGTGACAGACATCACAGGTTACTTGACGACGCATCATACCAAGAGGAGTCTGCGTATCGACGTTAATGACACCAGCGCCATGACAGCGTCCACAAGTGACTGGGCTTGTTCCTGGCTTAGCACCAGAGCCATTACATGTACGACAGCTTGCTTCACGGTTGTATTTAACTTCTTTTTCAGCTCCAAAAATAGCTTCTTCAAAGGTCAAGTTAACACGATACTGGAGGTCATCCCCTTGGCGAGGAGCATTTGGATTACGTGAAGCACCGCCTCCGCCGAAGAAACTTGAGAAAATGTCCTCAAAACCACCGAAGCCTCCTGCCCCGTTGAAACCGCCAGCTCCACCACCGAAACCACCAAAGCCACCGTTGGCTCCAGCCGCACCATATTGGTCGTAGGCTGCACGTTTTTGGTCGTCACTCAAA
>ERZ507021.515-NODE-515-length-9403-cov-4.89891_pt1 | contig 9403 bp, 7 predicted proteins | sample MGYA00512877_ERZ507021 | MGnify/ENA metagenome assembly ERZ507021 | reverse complement strand
GTGCTCTTCCGATCTAAAGAAAATGTAATATTTGGTAGCGAAAGCTTATATAAAGAACACGAAGAGAGAATTATTATGCTTGGTCTGCTAACTGAAGCAATTCGCGAAAACCAATTTGTTGTTTATTATCAACCTAAATATAGTTTTATTAATTCTGATGTATCCGGCGCAGAAGCATTAATACGATGGTATCATCCAAATTATGGTTTCATACCACCAGACAATTTTATTCCTTTTGCTGAGAAAGTAGATTTAATACATTCTATAACTGCAATGGTTATCACAACGGTCTTCAGTTTCTCACAACAGGTGAATAGCATTTCTTTCTCGATTAATTTATCTGGTAAGGATTTTGAAAATAGTACCCTTCTTAATCATATAGACAAAATGGCTAAACTATATGAAGTCAATCCTTGCAGAATAATTTTTGAAATTACTGAGAGCGTAATGATAACTAATCCAACTTTAGCTTTAAACAACCTGATTAAACTTAAAGAAAAAGGATATAAAATTCACATTGATGATTTTGGGACTGGATATTCCTCTCTCAACTATCTTAGAGAATTTCCATTTGATGCGATTAAGTTAGACAGAACTTTCATTAGTGGTATTGCTTACGATGCACGGGACTTATCTATTGTAAGAAGCATAGTGTCTCTTGGAAAAGCTTTCAGTTTAGGTATAGTAGCAGAAGGTGTGGAAAATAATGAACAGTTTGAATTGCTTAAAAATATGAATTGCGATGAATTTCAAGGTTATTATTATTCGAAGCCTTTGTCAGGTGATCAACTGATTGATTTTTTGAGGGGCCAAAAAAAATAGGGCTGTATGCCCTATTTTTTCATATACTATCGTTTTCCCTTTTTAATTTCATACATTCTTTCGTCTGCATCCTGCATGATAGCAGAGCGTTCAGTATGAATTTTCTCATCATATTCAATAATCCCTGCAGAAAAATCTATGTTGTATTTTTTTTGAGAATTAAGATTGTAGCTGGTAATCCCGGCCCTCAATTTATGAAGGAATTCTTCTGCTTCTTTATAGGTTGACTCGGGTAATAGAACACCAAATTCATCACCTCCTAATCTTGCAACAACGCTTTTTGAACTACTAAGATCTTCCAGCATATCTGCAAAATTGCAAAGTACTTCATTACCTTCTGAATGACCGTAGTTATCATTGATTGGTTTAAAATTATCGAGATCTATGATCAGAACACAGAATGTTTTTTTCTTTTTTTTGGCTTTTCTTAACGATTCATCCGTCATTAGGGCGAAAGAACGCCGGTTACATATACCTGTCAAAGGATCAGTAGTTGCTTCGTTTATTATTCTAAACTCATCCTCTACGATTTCTGCTAAATCTTTAAGCAATAAGAAGTCATCTCTGGTTAATACTCTTGGTTCTGTATCAATAATACATATTGTTCCAGCTATCTCACCATCTGGCAGTCTTACGGGATGCCCTGCATAAAACCGGATATAAGGATCATTTTTAACTAATTTATTTTCTTTGAATCTTGGATCAAGGCTTGCATCGGGCACTATTAATGGTTCACTAAGATCTACTGCTATTGTACAAAATGAATCACTTCTATCTGTCTCTTTTATCTTCAGCCCATAACATGACTTAAACCATTGCCTGTCTCTATCAATTAATGAAACAAGTGCTATTGGTACATCAAAGAGTTTGGTGGCAATCCTCGTCAATCTGTCAAATCGTTCTTCAGATTTTGTATCAAGGATCCCCATAGAATATAATGATAATAACCTGTTCTCTTCTTTATGGTTTGTCATAATTTTCATCTTGAGTGGTTATTGCAGGGTAGTGTTGGTTATCGCTATCTTATCAGAATTGTCCTGGAACTCAATAATCCCAATATCTCATAATCATATAAAACTTAACAAGTTTCCAATACATCATGATGAATAGTGAACTGTTACATCTAATCATCTGTGACCTGAAGCGCTCATTATACACTTCCATGTATTCAGAATGCATAATGATTTGTATATTAAAAATCGCCATAACTTACAATGACTTATTTTTTGTGGCACAATTAAAGCGCATCTGTTCAAATGAATGTAAAGACATTAATGCTTGATCTTCATGGTTTCTTATGAAAACCAGTGGCTGAAGAAACGTATGGCAGTTCTGAATCTGAACAAGACGAAACGGCATGAAAGGCTCAAGAAAATTGTCCAGGAAGGTGCATAGTTTCCTTATCCAATATTTTCTACTGAGGGTATATTGTATCAGCTTAAGACAGGAACTGTTGATACAGAACAGAAAAGTTCAACACAGCCTGAATCTGCGCGACGCTAAATTTTTTCCTTCTGGCGAACCAACAAACAGCCCGTTTATAGATAGATTCTGCAGACGACAAAAGGATTAACCCCTGAAATTGCACTGAATTGTCACCTGAAGATGTGCAGGACAAGCCAGATTACTCTGACAAGGGATACCATCGTAATTTAGCAAAAACACCTAAGACCTAAACGACAGCTAAGTACATAGTGCCGGACGGATCATGATTTTTTATTTAACTTACGGACTTCATTTTTCAGCAAATATCTTTTCTCTTCTGTTGTAAACTTATGAAAGCGTTACGCGAAATCCCGCAAGGTTACAGGGGTGTACCAGGCCGGAAATCGCGTAGCGCTCTCTTCTCTTCTTTTTCCTGCCTAACATGTACATCCTGGCATTACTCCAATTCTCCCAAAAACCGTAAAACAGCCATCAACCCGCGTCATTACTGGCTTCATGGAGGATCTGAGCAGAAAAACGATCCTTTACGCATTTGGTTTTACCCGCAATAATGCGGGATAAGACAACAAAAGGATCCGCGCGCTGCGATTTATTGTCATGGCAGGATCGGCCCGTCAGGTGCAAAATACCTGTATCCATAAACAGTGCGTGCGCTACGTGAAAAATAACTCATGAACAGCATCATTCCCTTGCAGAATTCACCAGAACGCGTCTCCCTGCTGCCGATCGCCCCGGGCGTTGATTTTGCGACCGCGGTGGCACTCCGGCGGATGGCCACCTCAACAGGTGCCACGCCGGCTTACCTCCTGGCGCCGGAAGTGAGCGCCCTCCTCTGGTATATGCCTGACCAGCGTCACCACATGTTGTTCGCCACCATGTGGAATACCGGGATCCGTATCGGTGAAGCCCGGACGCTCACCCCGGAATCGTTCGACCTGGATGGTCTGCGCCCTTTTGTTCGGGTGCTGTCGGAAAAAGTGCGGGCACGTCGTGGCCGGCCGCCAAAAGATGAAGTGCGTCTGGTACCACTGACGGATGCCAGTTTTGTGCGTCAGATGGAAAGCTGGATGGTCACCACCCGCCCCCGCCGGCGTGAGCCGTTATGGCCGGTCACGGATGAGACAATGCGCAACTGGCTGAAACAGGCGGTGAAGCGGGCTGAAGCTGACGGCGTGCATTTTTCGATCCCCGTGACGCCGCATACTTTCCGTCACAGCTATATTATGCACATGCTTTATCACCGGCAGCCCAGGAAGGTCATCCAGGCACTGGCCGGGCATAAGGATCCGCGCTCGATGGAAGTCTATACCCGGGTATTTGCGCTGGACATGGCTGCCACCCTGGCCGTTCCCTTTACCGGTGATGGTCGAGATGCCGCGGAGATCCTTCGCTCCCTGCCCCCGGCCGGCTGAGATTGACGGCCCTGGCATGACGTCCTGTATTCCGCTAATACGGAATACAGGAGCAGAGAGCATTCAGCCCCCTCCCTGCTCCAGCACACCAGGCCATCATGCTGATGACTGAACCGCCATAGTCTTACCCGGTGACCTGCAATCCTGCAGGCATCAACATACCGCAGTCAAGACAGGGCACAATGCAGGCATACTGGCCGTGCATCCCACTGTGCGTTTTTCCTGGAAGCTCAGCAAATCATCCCGTTAACCGCGAAAGTCATTCACCATCTGTGGCCAACACCTTTCTGCCATCCGGCTCCCGTTTCCTAATCGCATTTAGCAGTGTGAAGCTGGCGCCGGGTTATACAGACAGCTGCAGTCTCATCCTGCCGGGCTAAACCTGCAGTACACAGGGGAACGGATACCGTCAGGTAACATGACCGTCTCAGCACCCGATTGAGATTTTCGTAAGGGGTATAGAGCTTTACTGAAAAATTGACTGTGGCATGTTAACACGTGTGGAGCAGTGCACAGACCTGGGAATATCGCCGTTAAACCCGCATACCGTAGTCAATATCTGCGTATCACGGCCTGAAATCACATATGACAGTCAATATTGTTCGATCATGGCAGACATGATGGAGAACACATATTGACTGCGGTATGCGTGATGCATATCACAGTCAATGGAATGTCCTTAGCGGCATCCGGCAGTCATGTTATGCATATCGCAGTCAATTTTCTGGCTTCATCGCTGAGAGAGCTTCGGCCAGTTTAAGGGGATCGATGCCAGCAGCCTTCAGCGCCTTAATGACTTCGTCATAATTTTGCTCTGGCGCCTTCTCTTCTTCCTCTTTGCGCGGAACCTTCACAGGACCACTGATGAGTTTGGGGTTGCGATAATGCACGCTGAAATAGGTGGCTCGGCCTCGTTTAAACTCAGTGTAATCCAGATAACCAATATCCCGCAGCTGCTCCATCGCCTTACGCACCGTGTGGTTCTGCGTATAGACATTTGAGGTGAGATTCAGCCGGTCACGCATCCGTTTCATGGAAATAGGTGCAGGATTCTGGGGAAGACTTTCGATGTAGGTATAAAGCGCCTGGGCTGATTCCTTGCGCTGCAGGGCGTCAATGGCTTTCAGCCGCAGCAGTACCCTTCTGTCCATGTGGTAAAGCTCAAACAGCTTAGGTTCAGCCTTGATCTCAACGATATCCTCGTTGATGTCATAATAGGCTGACTGCACAAGATGGGTGGTCCATCCTTTGGTCTCGCTCTGGAACTTCAGCGTAACCGAGGCGAGTTTAAACAGGGAATTACTGATGCGATCGCGCATTTTTTTGTTTGAACGACGGGAGTCAAATCCGCACATCTTAACGAATTCGACGAACGACAGTTCCAGGGTGTCACTTTTTACCCCATACTCCGACATGGAGCGAATTATCCCCAGCCAGACTTTAAAATCCGTGTCCATATCAAGACGCGAACCGGTGATCTTAACGTCAGTGTATCCTTCGCTTTTGGCAATGGACAGCTGTACAAGCTCCTCAGTCGCGTCTGTAACGTTTTTCCGGTTCGCCTTGCTCTTCCCTGTTGATTTCAGAGTTGGGACGAAGAGACCGAGTCTCATGAGCGCTACTGGCTGCACGGTACTGGTGCTGTTGACATCCAGCTTAACAACTTCACCGGTTGTCTTATCAACCTCCTGAAGGTTCAGAAGTAAGCTGTTATTTTCGCTCGTCATCTTGATCCTCAACGGTTATCCACAAAAGGATGTAGTAATACGTATCGCAGTCAACGGATATACATACCTCAGTAAATACCGTTGCATATCACAGTATTAGATTATGCATATAACAGTCAACATTTTACATTCCACAGTCGATCCAGACAGACGTTAAAGCCAGTTACAGCGCATGCTGGAGCGATCCGGGGATCTCTTTTGGATCTCATTATGATCTCCTTGGGATCAATTATTGGATCGAGACCATGAATAACCCATATACAAGCCCGGAAGCGCCACACTAGATATCCAGAACCCTGGCCTTATTTTCCTGAATACGCTCTGGAAGATTGAGATCTACAGGTACAACAATGAAACATTGACTGCGGTATGCTGAGTCGTCTTTCCTCTTCCTCGACACAGATGCGGTAAGCATCATACCATAGTCAATATATTACATACCGCAGTCAATTTCATTATAACTGGCTGATCCCGAGCCATCTTTAGCAACCCGACGTACGTGCAATCTGTGAATTCTGTGATTTTCCGCTTCCTCGCCGCTTTCTCACTCCGTGAGATCGCTTACTGCGGCGAGCGGCAGTGATTAATATTGGCTGCGGTATGTACTCTTTTGTACTCCCCTGCGGTCTTTGCATCACCCAATGCGGTTCACTTTGCACTTTTTCGTGCACTTTGCGTTTTTATTGTTGCTTTGCAATAAATTCCAAGATTTAATAAAATAATGCAAAGTGATGATTAAAGGATGTTCAGTATGGGACTCATGGATACACTCAACCAGTGCATAAGTGCTGGTCATGAAATGACGAAAGCAATCGCCATTGCGCAGTTTAATGATGACAGTCCGGAAGCCCGGAAAATAACCCGGCGCTGGAGGATTGGTGAAGCAGCTGATTTAGTTGGCGTGTCATCTCAGGCTATCAGGGATGCCGAGAAAGCTGGCCGGCTGCCTCACCCTGATATGGAAACCCGTGGAAGAGTTGAGCAACGCGTTGGTTATACCATCGAGCAAATCAATCACATGCGGGATGTATTTGGTACACGACTGCGCCGTGCTGAAGATGCGTTTCCGCCGGTGATTGGTGTTGCTGCTCACAAAGGTGGTGTTTACAAAACCTCCGTTTCTGTTCACCTGGCTCAGGACCTGGCCCTGAAAGGATTACGCGTTCTGCTTGTCGAGGGTAATGATCCTCAGGGCACAGCCTCGATGTATCACGGATGGGTGCCCGATCTTCATATACACGCGGAAGATACTCTCCTGCCCTTTTATCTTGGTGAAAAGGATGATGCCAGTTATGCGATAAAACCAACCTGCTGGCCTGGCCTTGATATCATTCCGTCCTGCCTGGCACTGCATCGCATTGAAACTGAACTGATGGGCAAATTTGATGAAGGAAAACTGCCCACCGACCCGCATCTGATGCTCCGCCTTGCTATTGAAACGGTCGCTCATGACTATGATGTGATTGTTATCGACAGCGCACCGAACCTCGGTATTGGCACGATCAATGTCGTATGCGCTGCTGATGTGCTGATTGTTCCCACCCCGGCAGAGCTGTTCGATTACACTTCTGCACTGCAGTTTTTCGATATGCTTCGTGATCTGCTCAGGAATGTGGATCTTAAAGGCTTTGAGCCGGATGTCCGTATTCTGCTTACCAAATACAGTAATAACAATGGTTCGCAGTCACCGTGGATGGAAGAACAAATTCGCGATGCATGGGGAAGCATGGTTCTTAAAAATGTGGTACGTGAAACCGATGAAGTTGGTAAAGGCCAGATCCGCATGAGAACCGTTTTCGAACAGGCGATTGATCAACGTTCTTCGACCGGCGCATGGCGAAACGCACTTTCAATCTGGGAACCTGTTTGTAATGAGATTTTTGATCGTCTGATTAAACCACGCTGGGAGATTAGATAATGAAGCGTGCCCCTGTCATTCCAAGGCATACCACACATACTCAATCGACTGAAGATACTTCATCACCGGCGCCGGCCGCGCCGATGGTGGATTCATTAATTGCGCGCGTGGGTGCTATGGCCCGCGGTAATGCTATCTCTCTTCCGGTATGTGGACGGGAAGTAAAATTTACCCTTGAGGTGCTCCGGGGAGACTCTGTTGAGAGCGCCTCACGCGTATGGTCAGGAAATGAGCGTGATCAGGAACTACTTACCGAAGATGCTCTGGATGATCTCATACCTTCATTTTTACTGACCGGTCAGCAGACTCCAGCTTTCGGCCGCCGGGTTTCTGATGTCATAGAAATTGCAGACGGCAGCCGTCGCCGTAAAGCCGCAATCCTGACGGAAAGTGATTATCGCGTTCTGGTTGGTGAATTGGACGATGAGCAGATGGCTGCATTGTCCCGGCTGGGTAACGATTATCGGCCGACGAGTGCTTATGAACGTGGCCTGCGTTATACAAGCCGGCTGCAGAATGAGTTTGCAGGAAATATTTCTGCGCTTGCCGATGCGGAAAACATTTCTCGTAAGATCATTACCCGCTGTATTAATACGGCCAAACTGCCTAAATCCGTTGTTGCCCTGTTTGCACATCCTGGAGAACTGTCTGCCCGGTCAGGTGAAGCCCTTCAGAAGGCTTTTGCAGATAAAGAAGAATTACTGAAGCAGCAGGCTGAGACTCTCCACGATCAGAAGAAAGCGGGACTAATCTTTGAAGCTGAAGAGGTCATTAGTCTTTTAACATCCGTACTGAAACAATCTCCCGCATCAAGAGTTAATCTGAGCTCACGTCATCAGTTTGCTCCAGGGGCAACAGCATTGTATAAGGGCGATAAAATGGTGCTTAACCTGGATAAGTCCCGCATTCCTGCGGAGTGTATAGAGAAAATAGAAGCCATTCTTAAGGAGCTTGAGAAACCAGGAGTCTAATGCGGACACGCTTTAGTCTACGGTTATCTCCCTTTACTTCATTTCCTTTCTCACAGGCCAGAAAACATAACTGGCCTGAATATTCTCTCTGGGACCACGGTCCCACCTGCATCGTCGGTCAGGTTATCTGCCTGGGACCACGGTCCCACCTGCGTCATCGGTCAGCTTATCTGTCTGGGACCACGGTCCCACCTGCGTCGTCGGTCAGGTTATCTGTCTGGGACCACGGTCCCACCTGCGTCATCGGTCAGGTAATCTGCCTGGGACCACGGTCCCACCTGTATCGCCGGTCAGGTTATCTCCCTGGGACCACGGTCCCACCTGCGTCATCTGTCAGCTTATCTGCCTGGGACCATGGTCCCACCTGCGTCGTCGGTCAGCTTATCTGCCTGGGACCACGGTCCCACCTGCGTCATCTGTCAGCTTATCTGCCTGGGACCACGGTCCCACCTGCATCGTCGGCACATTATTAGTTAGGGATAACGGTTCAATCAATGCCTGTCACGAACAGGTATTGGTTTGTCGCCAGCAACCCGATGAGCGGAGTAATCACGCAGCAGGGCGGCTATTACAGGCGATGGTGAAAGCTCTATTGGGATCTGAACGAAGCATGTTGAGTGAAATTTGCAAAATTTCGCAGAGTATGCAGCTTAATCTTTAAATTTCCGCCGGCATTTTTAAAGCCAGCTACCGACGCTGCGCGTTGGCCGGCCCTTCGTCCGGCGGGTAACCAGTACCGGCCGATCTTACGACCCTGGATGAACATCATCCCGTCAGCAGCGTCTCCACTGTGATGTCGTTTTTCACACTGTGCGATCACAAAATAGAACGGGGAGGGACAACATATGGTAGGAAAAGCAACTGCCAGAGACACAATATATTGATTATCCACAGTAACGGGGGATAACCGTGTGGGTAACATATTGAAAGTCCGTCACGTTATCGTATTAATTGACTTTGTAGACACCACTGGACCATAAAAAGAATCCGGGGGAATCATCACAGCGCATAAACATACCGTTTGTTTTTGGGGGACGGCAAGGAGGCCCCTGTTATCCAGTGCGCCGTAAAACCCCGTCCTTCAGGGCGGGGATATAAGGCGCGGTT
>ERZ507021.509-NODE-509-length-9515-cov-4.81649_pt1 | contig 9515 bp, 7 predicted proteins | sample MGYA00512877_ERZ507021 | MGnify/ENA metagenome assembly ERZ507021 | reverse complement strand
TCGTCAATCAAGCCATTACGATTGGGCAACTGGTCTCATTTTCGACTTATCTTGGTTTATTAGTTTGGCCAATGTTTGGTTTGGGGCAGTTATTTAACGTCTTGGAACGTGGAAATGCGTCATATATTCGTGTCCAAAACATTTTGTCTGAAAAATCTGCGGTGGTCGAAAAGCCAGATGCGGTCACGACACGGGCAACGGGTGACTTGGTCATTGACGTGACCGCGTTTAGTTATCCTGATGATGACGAGGCGAATTTGGCCTTAGAGCACATTAACTTTACAGTTAAAGCCGGTGAAACTTTGGGCATTGTCGGGCGTGTTGGTTCAGGAAAAACCACATTATTGAAGTTGTTATTGCGGCAATTTGATGACTATCAAGGCACGATTAAAGTGGGTGGTACGGACATTAAGGATTACACTTTTGCGGCGTATTTACGCGCGATTGGTTATGTGGCGCAAGAAAACTTCCTATTCTCGACAACGATTCGTGACAATATTCGGTTTGCCAATATTGATGAAACACAAGCGGTGGTCGAAGCCGCCGCTAAAAAAGCCGCCTTTCATGAAGATGTCTTAGCGTTGCCAGCTGGTTACGACACCGAAGTTGGCGAGCACGGGGTGAGCTTGTCTGGTGGTCAAAAGCAACGTTTGGCGATTGCGCGTGCGTTAATCATTGATCCGGAAATTTTAATTTTAGATGATGCCTTGTCAGCCGTTGATGCACGGACGGAAAAGCAAATCTTACAAGCCTTGAAGGCCGATCGCCAAGGGAAAACGACAATTATTGCCGCGCATCGGATGAGTTCGGTGATGAATGCCGATGAGATTATTGTGTTTGACCAAGGCCGTATTAAAGAACGCGGCACGCATGCCGAGTTAATGGCCAGAGACGGCTGGTATGCCGAGATGTATCGCCAACAACAATTAGCAACAGAATTAGAAGAAAAATTAGATGGAAAGGCGGGCGCTGATGTCTGAAAATAATGAATCAGTCTGGGCGAAAAGTATTCCGCTCAAAACACAAATTCGGGTGATTACCACGTTGATGAAACAAGCAAAGCCCTTTCGCCAGATGTTTTTTGTCGCCCTTGCAATTGGTGGTGTCTTTGCGCTCTTGCAAGCAGCCGCACCACGTGTGATTGCTTACTATATGACGACTTACCTGCATCAAGGGGACAATATCACCATCCAAATCATGTGGAGCTTTGCCCTGTTGGTCGCCGCTATTCGGGTCTGTCAAGCTATTACGGATGGTCTGAATGCCTATTATTTCACGGTGGCCGCAGAATATGCGTTAGAAGATATTCGCGTCAAGGTCTTTGAGAAGTTGCACACCTTAGGGATGCGTTTCTTTGATCGCGTGCCGGCGGGATCTTTGGTGACGCGCGTGAACAATGATACGGCTTCATTAGCGGATTTTTGGCGCTTTTTCGTGGAATTAACCTTTGTGGTGATGAGCATGATTGGTGCTTATATCGGGATGCTGACGGTGAGTGTGAAAGCCACGTTGTTGATGCTAGTTGTGGTGCCGTTTATTGTCATTTCGGTGGTATTATACCAGCGTTTCTCATCGAGTCTTTTCCGTCATATGCGTGAACGGCTCTCACATTTGAATGCTAAAATTGCCGAAAGTATTACCGGAATTGATGTTATTCAAGAATTTTACCAAGAAGATCGGTTTAAAAAGGCCTTTGCCAAGGTCAACGGTGAATATTTCAATGCGCGTTTTAAAATGATTAAAGCTGATGCGTTGTTATTAGAGCCGATGATTGATTTAATGTTGGGGGGCGCAATGGTGCTGGTCCTCTGGTACTTCGGGGTTTTGTCGATGACCACTGCCGTTTCAGCTGGGGTGATTTATGCGTTTACTACCTATTTAAATAATATTTTTAGTCCATTAGAAAATGTGATGAATTTGTTTAGTCCTTTCCAAGAAGGCTTGGTTTCTGGTTATCGTGTTTTGGGTATTTTGGATGATGACACGTATGCTCCAGCGCAAAATCCAGGCGCAGATAAGCAAATTACCAAAGGGAAAATTGAATTTAAGCATGTCAACTTTAGTTATGATGGACAACACCCCATCTTAAAGGATTTGACCTTTACAGCGAATCCTGGCGATACCGTGGCCTTGGTTGGTCATACCGGTTCCGGTAAATCGTCAACGATTAACACATTGATGCGCTTTTACGATTTTCAAAGTGGGGAAATTTTGCTCGATGGGCAGGATATTCGGGATATTGATCCCGTTGATTTGCGTCAAAAAATGGGCTTGGTGTTGCAAGAACCGTTTATGTTTTATGGGGATGTCGCCTCTAACATTCGGATGTATGATAACACGATTACCGACGACCAAATTATTAAGGCTGCTGAATTCGTTGGGGCAGATAGTTTTATTGATGAGCTGGACGGTCAATATCATGCCAAAGTACAAGAAGGCGGTTCAGGCTTCTCAGCTGGGGAAAAGCAGTTGATTAGTTTTGCCCGAACGATTGTTAAAGATCCAAAAATTTTGATTTTAGATGAAGCGACCGCCAATGTGGACACAGAGACGGAAGTATTGATTCAACAATCACTCCGGAAAATGCGCCAGAATCGGACAACAATTGCGATTGCGCACCGCTTGTCGACCATCAAGGATGCTGACTTAATTCTCGTGTTAGATAAAGGCGAAGTGGTCGAGCGGGGGACGCATGATGCGTTACTGGCGCAACGCGGCCGTTACTATAACCTATATCGTTTGCAAGGGATGACAGATGATGAGACGGCAGTTAGTTGACCGGGTGTAATGTTAAGAAACTCACATTTTTATGTCACGTTTCCTGCCATGGATTAATTTAAAATGTCGGGTGACACGTAGAATAGAAGTATGAGCAGACTGGGGCGAATCGTGTAATATGCCTGCGTATTGCACGATAATCGTCCTTTTTTGTATCGGGACCGTGTGCCGCGTTAAAGCACTTGCGAGAAAAAGGAGAAATTTATTCATGTCAATGATTGAATTCAAAAATGTTGAGAAGTACTATGGCAACTTTCACGCATTAAAAAATATCAATTTGAAGATTGATGAAGGTGAGACTGTTGTGTTGATTGGCCCATCTGGGTCAGGAAAGTCAACGTTGATTCGGACAATCAATGGATTGGAAGAAATTCAAGAAGGTCAGTTGCTGGTCAATGACTTTGATCTACACGATCCAAAAACGGATATGAACCGTATCCGTAAGAATGTTGGGATGGTGTTCCAGCATTTCAATTTATATGACAATAAATCAACATTAGAAAATATCATGCTGGCACCGCGTTTGGTGTTGAAGCGTGATGAAGCGGAAAACAAAAAAATTGCGATGGAGTTGCTGGAAAAAGTTGGTTTGGCCGACAAAGCAGCGAATATGCCATCTGAATTGTCTGGTGGTCAAAAGCAACGTGTGGCCATTGCGCGTTCACTGGCGATGAAGCCAAAAGCCCTGCTGTTTGATGAACCAACTTCAGCATTGGATCCAGAAATGATCGGTGATGTGTTGGATGTTATGCGAGATATTGCCAAGGATTCATCTATGACAATGCTTGTCGTGACACACGAAATGAGCTTTGCCAAGGCGGTGGCTGATCGCGTGATCTTCATGGCTGATGGGCAAATTTTGGAAGACAGCACGACTCAGGCATTCTTTGATAATCCAAAGGAAGCACGTGCCAAGAAGTTCTTGAGCCAAGTTGAACATCATTAAGAATAGAGGAGGGGCGTTTAAGAGTAATCTGAACGCACAGTAAATTATGGAAAAAGCTAAAAAACGACAATTTGGCATTATTGCAACAATTGTTTTAGCTGCCGTTATTGTCCTCGGTTTAATGTGGGCAACAGCCACAGCTAAGAAAAATTCAGAACATGAAGACACGTTGGCGCGTGTTGAACGACTGGGTCGTATTGTCTGGGGTGTTAAAGCAGATACCAAGTTATTTGGTCTGATGAATACCAAAACAGGGACACCAGAAGGCTTTGACGTCGATATTGCCAAAGCCTTGACGGTGCAAATTTCAAAACAAACTGGCGTGCCAATGTCAGCACAATTTATCCCAGTATCAGCATCTTCTAAGATGCAGCTGTTGAAGAACACCAATATTGATGGCTCTGTCTCAACGATGACAATTACGCCAGAACGTGAAAAGATTATTGACTTTACTAATCCATATTTTGACGCCGGACAATCAATCTTGGTGAAAAAAGACTCTGGCATTCACTCTGTTCAAGATATGAATGATTCAAAGTACACGATTATTGTGGTCGTGGGGACAACTGCTGCGACTGAAATTAAGAAGTTTGCGCCTAAGGCAAAGGTTTTGGCAGTGCAAGACTACGCCACAGGTATGCAAGCGTTGAAGAGTGGTCAAGGGCAAGCGATGTCAACTGATAACGCGATCTTGTATGGTTTTGCAACTGAAAACCCAGAGTATCACATTGCTGGTGGTACATTTACGCATGGGCCTTACGGGATTGCCTTTGATAATGATCAAGGCCCAATGATTCGCGAAGCCAATAAGGCATTAGCAACGATCAAAAAGAATGGTGTCTACAACGCGTTAATTAAAAAGTGGTTCAGTGATGTTCCTGGTCTTGACTGGCACAGTTTGGAGGCGAAGTGATGATTGAATTGTTTCAGAATAATTTTCCAACTTTGATGCAGGGCTTTGGTTACACGTTACTATCGAGTGTGATTGCACTGGTGGGTTCCTTGATTTTGGGAACGGTGTTTGCGGTAATGCAAGTGATGCCACAGGCGTGGGTCCGTCGCATTGGTAATATTTATGTCCAAGTTTTCCGAAATATCCCACTTTTGGTAATTACGTTCTTCTTTTTCTTGGTCGTATCACAGTACGTTAAAATGAGTGGTTTTGTTTCAGGAACTGTCGCATTGATGTTGTATACATCAGCGTTTATTGCTGAAACTGTCCGTGCGGGTATTTTGGCGGTTAATGGTGGGCAAATGGAAGGTGCACGTGCAAATGGGTTGTCATTTGCACAAGCCATGCGCCATATTGTTTTGCCACAGGCGTTCCGCGTGGCCTTACCATCACTGGGTAACCAATTTATCAATTTGGTTAAAAACTCATCTATTTTAGCCTTTGTCGGTGGTTTGGACTTGATGTATCAAGGTAACATGATTGCAGCCAATACGTTTGAAACGTTTGGAACCTATATCATTGTCGGTATCTTATATCTCATTATTACCTTACCGTTGAGTTACTATATGCAGCACCTTGAGCGTAAGCTCAAGCAGGCAGCGTAAGGAGGAATTATGGCGACATTAGGATTTTTTAGTGCCTTTACACCACAAAATGTGACGTATCTATTAGGCGGACTGGGGATCACGGTTGGCGTATCTCTCATTTCAGTTATTTTGAGTTTAATTTTTGGTTCAATTGTTGGAATTATTCAATTTGAACGTATTCCTTATTTTTCAAAATTTGTCGGCACAATCAATAACGTGATTCGTAATTTGCCACTATTGTTAATTATTTTCTTTGTTTACTTTGCGTTGCCAAAGATTGGGATTCACTTATCAGTCTTTTGGGCCACAATCATTGCGATGAGTACGTTTGAATCAGCGATGTTGGCTGAAATTGTGCGTGGTGGCTTGGAATCAGTTGATATTGGCCAATTTGAAGGTGCGCGTGCGAACGGCTTGAGTAATATGCAAACGATGATTTATATCATTTTGCCACAAGCTTATAAGAAAATGATTCCACCAATCATTTCACAATTGATTTCATTGGTGAAGGATACCAGTTTGGCAATGGGAATTGTGTTGGCCGAATTGATGTATCGTGGCCAGATTGTTTATGCGCAGAACTCGACGTATATTATTCCAGTATTGATTGTGATTACGCTGGTCTACTTCGTCTTGAATTACGGTCTGTCATTAGTCGCACGCTGGGCTGATCGTAAATTAGCGTAACGGTTGTCTTTAATTTCGGACAGTTATTTATGGATGTAATCTCATAAAAATGTGTTAAAACCCATTATTTCAAAAAAATAACAAATAATTAGTTGCACATGAGAAAAGCACATGGTATACTAATATCTGTTAATAAAGAATTTAAAACACAAACCTTTATATCTCGGGAGGATATATGCTATGGAAACATGGAAGAAGGTAGCCCTTGGAGCGGCTGCTGTAGTCGTTGTCGGTGGTGGTACACGTGCTGCTGGTCTTTGGGGCGGTTCATCAGATAATAGCAAGAACTTGTCATTCCAATTGCCAACACCTATTCAAACATTGGACATTTCTAAGAATACTGATACGTACTCAGGTACGATCATTGGTAACTCTGGTGCCAACTTGATGCGTGTGGATGCCAAAGGTAAGCCACAACTTGAATTGGCGAAGTCAGTTAAGCACTCTGACGATGGTTTGACTTATACCGTTGAATTGAAGGATGGCTTGAAGTGGTCTGACGGTTCAAAGTTGACAGCCCAAGACTTCGTTTACACTTGGCAACGTATCGTGAATCCAAAGACAGCGTCACAATATGCTTACTTAGCATCTGGTGTTGAAAACGCTGATAAGATTGCAGCTGGTAAGGCCGCTGTTGATTCACTTGGTGTCACTGCTAAGGGCAACACGTTGACATTCAAGTTGGAACGCCCAATGCCACAATTTGAATACTTGTTGACGTTTGCGAACTTCATGCCACAAAAGGAAAGCTTTGTGAACAAGGAAGGCAAGAAGTACGCGACAACTTCAGATACAGCATTGTACTCTGGTCCTTATAAGGTTCAAGGTTGGAACGGTACAAACAACACGTTCAAGCTGGTGAAGAACGACAACTACTGGGATGCTAAGAACGTCAAGACAAAAGAAATTGACGTGCAAGTGGTTCAAAAGCCTGAAACAGCTGTACAATTGTACAAGCAAGGTAAGATTGATCGTGTTTCAATTTCAAACACACCAGAATTGTACAAGGCCAACAAGAACAACAAGGATGTCGTGAAGACACCGGAAGCCACAACAGCTTATTTGGAATATAACCAAACAGGTAAGAACAAGTTCTTGGCTAACGCTAAGATCCGTGAAGCTTTGAACTTGGCAACTAACCGTAAGGAATTGACTGATCAAGTAACTGCTGGTATTTCATCACCAGCTACTGGTTTGGTCCCAACTGGTTTGGCTAAGACAGCTACTGGTGAAGACTTGGCCAAGTATGTTGCGCCTGGTTACACATATGATCCTCAAAAGGCTGCTGAATTGTTCAAGCAAGGTTTGCAAGAGGTTGGTGCATCAAATGCTACATTGACAATCACGTCAGATGCTGACTCACCAGCTGCTAAGACAACATTGGATTATCTCCAAGGTTCATGGGAAAAGGCTTTGCCTGGTCTTAAGGTCGAAGAAAAGTTTGTGCCATTCCAACAACGTTTGAAGGATTCACAAACACAAAACTTTGACATTGTTGTTTCACTTTGGGGTGGTGACTATCCTGAAGGCTCAACATTCTATGACTTGTTCAAGGATGGTGCTTCATACAACAACGGTCAATTCAAGAACGTGCCTTATACAGACGCGGTTAACAAGGCCGAAACAACTGACGCTTTGAAGCAAGAAGCACGTGATAACGACTATAAGGCGGCTGAAGCTGACTTGTTCAAGGACAGCAACTTTAACCCACTTTACTTCCGTTCAGGTTACTCACTTCAAAATCCTAAGGTGACAGGTATCATCTTCAACTCAACAGGATTGAACCAAGACTGGAAATTCGCCGTTAAGAAGTAAAAGCTGGTATCATTAAAATATACGCAATAACAAATAAGGATTGACGCAAGTTAATTCTTATTTTGTTCATTATAGGAAATCATAATTATGTGGAAATATATTCTCAAAAGACTAGGTTGGCTCGTCTTCACGCTATTTCTAGTCATTACAGCGACGTTCTTCTTGATGCAAATCATGCCAGGAACGCCGTTTAACAACCCGAAGCTGACGCCAGAAGCTTTGGCGCAGTTGAAGACAACCTATGGGCTAGATTTGCCATTGTGGCAACAATATCTGAATTATTTGGTTGGGGTCGCACATGGTGATTTTGGTATTTCATTCCAATATCAAAACCAACCGGTTAGCATGTTGATTGGGCAACGATTACCTGTTTCGGCAGCACTTGGGGCGCAAGCCTTGGTTGTCGGTGTGATTGCTGGTTTGATTATGGGTGCTGTGTCAGCACGTAACAAGAACAATAAAATTGATGGCACATTGGGTATTTTGTCAACGTTAGGTATTTCAGTGCCAAGTTTCATTTTGGGAATTGTCCTCGTGTACCTCTTTGGCTTCAAGTGGCCACTTTTCCCCGTTTCTGGTTGGGGTGATTCATTCTCACAAACGATTTTGCCAACAATTGCTTTGGCAGTGAGTCCAGCAGCGATTACAACACGCTTTGTGCGTTCAGAAATGATTGAATCATTGAGTTCTGATTATGTGCAATTGGCGAAGGCCAAAGGGTTGAGTGAGAAGGAAATCGTTAACAAGCACGCTTACCGTAACTCAATGATTCCAGTTTTGACATTGATTGGGCCAATGGCGGCTGGTTTGTTAACGGGATCAACATTGATTGAACAAATCTTTTCGATTCCTGGTATTGGGCAACAGTTCGTGTTGTCTATTCCATCAAAAGACTTTCCGGTTATCATGGGCACAACCATTGTCTATGCGGCAATGTTGATGTTGATGATTTTGATTACGGATGTGCTCACGGCGATCGTTGATCCACGTGTTCGTTTGCAATAAGGAGGCTTATGATGGCAGCAAATACTGAAGATTTTGTCATCGTTGGCGCACAAAGCTCTGATGCCAACGAACATATTTCAAAGCCAGCCTTGTCATTTTGGCAAGATGCTTGGCGTCGCCTCAAGCTTAACAAGCTTGCGGTTGTATCCATGTGGTTTTTAATTATTATTTTGGCTTTTGCCGTGTTATCGAATATTTTCGTCCCACAAAAGGCAGCCAATTCATTTAATTCTGATAAAGTTGGTGTGTACAAGAACTTACCACCAAACTCTGGTTTACCAATTCCTGGTTGGGATGGTAAGATCAAGGCGCCTGGCGACACGACGACGACGAACGCTTATAGCGAACAAGGCGTGCCGGATGGGGAAAAGTTTATCTTAGGTACGGATAACATTGGTCGTTCAATGGCAAAGCGTGTCACGGTTGGGTTGCGTATTTCATTGTTAGTGGCCATTGTGGCAACATTCATTGACTTGGTCATTGGTGTGGCATATGGTGTCTTCTCTGGCTGGAAAGGCGGCTGGGTTGATAACGCGATGCAACGTATCATTGAAATCTTGTCATCAATTCCAAACTTGATTATCGTGACAATGCTTGGTTTGTTGTTTGGTAGTGGTATTGCCTCAATCATCTTGGCAATTGCCATGACTGGTTGGTTAGGCATGGCGCGTCAAGTCCGTAACATGACGTTGTCCTTAAAAGAACGTGATTATGTATTGGCTGCAAAGTCATTAGGTGAAAGCTC
>ERZ507021.508-NODE-508-length-9546-cov-7.92403_pt1 | contig 9546 bp, 23 predicted proteins | sample MGYA00512877_ERZ507021 | MGnify/ENA metagenome assembly ERZ507021 | reverse complement strand
GTAAGGCAGAGGTCTGCAAAACCTTCATCACCGGTTCAAATCCGGTTACCGCCTTTGCCTTAAAAGGCCAAGTATCACAGTGTTACTGATAATTATTATGCCGGTGTGGCGGAATTGGCAGACGCGCGGGACTCAAAATCCCGTGCCCGTTGAGGGCGTATCGGTTCGACCCCGATCACCGGTATATTTTGGGAGAAACTTCGGTTTCTCCCTTTTTCTTACGCTTTCTGAACGTTGATATGACGCGATTTCGGTGTTTTAGAAAGATAGAGAAACAGGGAGAACATTTTCGTTGTACTAACTGCCGTACTAACTGGGCACGGGAACAATTGTTTAGTTAGTACTTGAGTTAGTACGACGTATCCTAATCCCTTGGGCCGCATGGGATACAGCTTTGCCAAAATATTCATTTCCATGTTTTATTGACCGCCGAACTTTCCACTCAATACTTCCAGCGTCTTCTGGATTTCCCGCTTCTCCAGTCGGTTCAGAATATGCGTGTATGTCTTCGCAGTGATCCCGATATTGTCGTGCCCCAAGCGCTTGGATACGTACTGGAGGTCCACGCCAGATGCTAGCAGGTATGATGCGTGGGAGTGGCGAAGGCCATGGAAAGTGAATCCATCCTTCTCAATCTCCAGATGCTGCATCGCTCGCCGGAGTTCCTTATTCACCCCGTTAGAAGTCGGTGGCGTGCCGTCTAAGCCTGCGAAGACCAGATGGTCGGGATTTACCTTAGCGCGCACCTTCTGCGTCAGAATGAGCTTATGAAGCGATTTGATGAGGATAGGGGAGACGTCGATGATTCGGGTGCTGCTGGCCGTCTTGGTCGGTTTGAACGTGTTATCTGGGACCACGTAGTCATAGTTCTTGTTGATGTCCAGTGTTCCGGCTTTCTCGTCCACATCAGCAAACGTCAGCCCGGCAATCTCAGAGAGTCGAGCGCCGGAATAAATGGCCGTCTGAATCATCACGAGGGACAACCGATCTGGGTCGGCAAAGTGATCAACGTAATCCCGCAACTTTTCAAAATCAGCAGCTTCCAAAAATTTCAGTGAATCTTTCTTGCCTTGCTTTCCGCCAATGGTCGGCCGATTGGCAATGTCCCGTTTCAGGTAACCGTCGTCATAAGCGGCACGAATGGCTGCATGGGCGTGGACATGGAGTTTCTCAACACTCTGCTTGCTATGCTTGTGCCCGAAACCGTCGTCGGCGTACCAGTTCAAGAATTTCTGGTATTCGATACGGTTCAGGTCCTGCAGCTTCTTATCCTTGAAGTATTCCCGGATGGTATTGCTGCTGGTGGTGTACTTGAGCAACGTGTTGGCGGATACGGCCGGCTGCTTGTACGTCGCTACCCACTGGTCAAAGTAGTTAGCAATGGAGATGTCCCGTGGGATGTTGCCTGACCCTAACTCAGCTTCTTCCCGCTGCTGGGCATCGTAGTCCAGTGCCTCCCGGCGTGTGCCGAAGGTCTTGGTCCGGTACTTCCGTTTGCCGGCGTTATCGTAGTAAAGCGTCTGGGCAACCCATTTGCCGGTGTCTCGTTTGAAAACTGACATGATGTTCAACCTCCTATGGTATAATGAGTACACGAAGAGCGGCACTCCTAGAGTGTTGCTCCTGCAGCGTCTACCCTGTCCAGCCACGGAATTGAGGGTAGGCGCTTTTTTTATGCGCCGAACTTGTCCATGAAAGTTGTCATCAGGCTCTGATCATCCAGCTTCATCAAATCGGTGTTGGGCATGTACTGCATACCGTCCTTGACGAAATCCTTTTGCAGATAGTACCCGCTGGCCGTTGTATACAGTTGCTTTGGATCCTGGAATACGGTGTGTTGGAATTGGTCGAACGCCGTCGCTTGAAGCTGTGTAGGCGCGAAGTAGAACGCAAAGTCCATCGCGTCGGCCTTAGCACCAGCTGAATTCTGATACTCGCTGACCTGTACGACCGCTGCACCGTTCTTTGCTATTGGTGCACCTTTCATTCGTCCAAATAGCTGGGCGATGTATTCGAAGTAGACAGGCTTGCTCAAGCTGGATACGTTCTGCAATTCCACGGTTGGTACGTCAGAAACAGTCGTCACACTCTTGACGTACGAGCCAACATTCTCGGTTTCCTTCAAATACTCGGTCAGCTGGTCATTGTCGTTGATCTGTGATGCATCCATGGTCTTCTCCGATTCCGATGATGAGGCTTCTTCGGATGACGAGCTTTCCTCTGATGTCTCACTGGATTTCGATGACTTCTCAGTCTTTGGTGATGATGACTTGCTACTCCCCGAGTTGCCACCACCACAAGCAGTTAGTACAAGAGTTGATGCCAGCAGAACCATAATCAACGTCAGACTTTTCTTCATGATTGAATCTCCTCCATATGGTAAACTTGATTTGAGATCCAGAGCCTACCACAGGGCCCAATCCCTCACTCGTTACAGCGGGTGAGGTTTTTTTATTTGCGAGACTCCCTTTGCTCGGTAATCCGTTTAATCGGCACAACGATGCGATGATTTAAGTCAATGATTTCTTGAACTGTAAAAGCCTGACTATCCGTAATGTCAAGCAAGACAGAATTTGTGTACGTCTTGATCAGTTCTGCTTGGAAGTTCTTGACGATTCGGTGACCACATTGATAAAAGCGGACCATGACGGTTGCCATAAGACCACGCTCCTTTAGGTTGAGAAAATCATTACAACTTCATTCACATTGTTTGACTACGATGCTTATTCGTCGGCATCCAGGATTGACTCCTCGATATTATCCAAGACTTCCGCTTCCTCAATAGCGGTCGCCCACTTCTCGGCGCTGTCAGTGCGATGGAGTTTCAGCCCGGTCATGATCCGGTTGTACAGATCATCAATAAACGCGTCATAAGCCCGATCCGCATCATGCTGCATGACAGCTGCATTATGACGACGAGATGGGGCCAATCCATCGTTGATTTCCTTAAGATGAGCCAGCTCGTGGCTCATGAACGCATTCTTGATATGACTGTTCTCCTCGATGTATTGCCGCAATTCTTCTACATCCATTTTTATTCCTCCCTTCCAGCGTAATAGTCATCAATGATCTCCTCCACAACGCCAGCATAGTGAGACGGAACCGCCAAGGAATCCATAAATCGCTGATAATTAACGTCGTACGGCTCAACATCTTCATAGACGTGGGGAATGATCAGTTCTAGCCCACGACGGGTGGCGGCATTCTCCACTTTGGATGACGCAGCAAAACACGCCTGATATTCGTACTCATTATCACCGTCCAGGGCATGGCCAATTTCGTGGGCCAACTGCAAAGGAATCTGCTGCGGGATGTGCCAGTTAGTGTTAATTATGATGAGGTTGTTGGCTGGCAAATAAACCGGTATCCAGTGATCATCTTCCATCGGTTCCAACTTATAACCAATCCCATGATCCCAAGCGATACCGAGTAAGTAGTCCAGCAATTCTTTGTCCAATCGGCGTCCCTACTTTCCCCCGTCCAAGATTCGGCGGATCATTTCCATTTCCTCGGGTGGGATGGGTTTGCCGTCCCAAGCAACAACGGTGTGATCATCGTGCATGGTTGCCTTCAGGTCGATCTGTTTGATGGCAGTACCGTCATCATCTTCCCCGGTCAATTCCTTGTAGGTCACGCCGAGCACCCGAGCGACTGTCCGTAGAGTTGCTTCGTTTGGAGTGTGCTTTTTCCAGCCATAAATGGCATTATCGCTGAGGCCGGACCGTTTTGCGACCTGGGTCAAAGGCATTCCGCGGAGTTTGGCATATTTTTTTATTCGCTCAAACAGCGTCATATCAACGTTCCTCCCGTATCTGACGCCATTTAGTTACGAAATTCGTAATTATGTGTTGACTATTCCCACGAAGTTCGTTATTATTTAGACATCAGCTAATCAAGCAAGCTAAATAAGCAAACAAGGTTCGTCCACTGAAACCGTTGAGGTACGGGTAATTGAGGAGCCTTGAAGGCCTTATTAACTATACCTTGATATTACGAAATTCGTAACTGATTGTCAATACCTTTATAAGGTGAAAGATTAAGCTGAAAAAGAAAGCGAGGAATGCAAGCCATGACAGTACAAGGCAAACGATTCAAAAAGAAACTCATCGACAAGGACATGACCCAGAAAGAGGTGGCGGAGCATTTTGGATGGACACCTCAATATCTTCGGCAACTGATCATGGGGATGACCGCTGGTCCTGCTGCCGACGAAAATCTCCAGAAGGTAAAGGAATATTTGGGACTGTGAATGGAGGAATCGAAATGAACGAACAGCAAGGTCAAGACTTCAATTCTTTGGCAATCAAAAACGGCCATATCTACGTGAATGATGTGGAAATCAAATGTGTGGAAGACATTGATCTCCATATTCACGGTGATGGGCCGTCCAAGATTACGATGACTTTCCTAGCAGCTAGTCAAGGCCAAGAGATTTATTTATCACCGATGAAATAACTGAGCTTGCGATCGTGATCAAAGCCTTCATCGACGTTGAACCAACCTTGGAAGCAACTTCCTTTGTTTTTTTCCAGTTGGTCTCACTGCGGATATCGGCCAAAAAATCGTGTCCTTCTGGGGACAAGTCTTTGATTAAAAAGCCGCCACCGATGAAAGCTTTGAATCCAATGACCAATCCTGCGTCAGAGACTTCGCGAATATGGTATAGAAGCTTTTCCGTACCGTATTTCACGTCTAACCCATCTTCGTGGAAGGCCTGAGGATCAACACCTTTGTGATAGGTGGAATGGCTTTCCACCGTCAGTAGGACATCACGAACACAATCAGGATCCAATTTCATTACATTATCACCTCCTGAAAGCATTATCTCACGAGTGATCAGAAAGAAGGAAATGAAAATGAACGATTTAACACCCATTGAAAATCAAGGTCAGCGGGTGCTGACCACGGAACAGCTTGCAGAGCTGTATGGTGCGAGTGCTGACCGAATTGCAGACAATTTCAAAAAGAACCGCAACAAGTTTGTTGAAGGCATCCACTTCTTCAAGCTTGAAGGGATAGAGTTGAAAGACTTCAAGGACAGAGGGTTAAATTCACCCTTAGTTGGCAAGAACGCTAAAAGTCTAATTCTCTACACCAAGCGTGGTGCTGCTCGGCATTCTAAAATGCTTGGCACGGATAAGGCCTGGGACGTGTTTGATAGCTTGGAAGAGAATTACTTCAATCCGCAGGCTCAGCTTCCTCAGACCCCCGAAGAGAAGTTAGCCCTGACCATGGAGGTCACTCACCGGGCAGTGGAGAACATCACCAAGCTGGACACCCGCGTTACTGATTTGGAGCAGAACGTGTCCGTGGCACCTGGCGAGTATAACTACATCAGCCGTCAGGTCAACAAAGCGGTCAGCCAATACTTCGCTGTCCACCACATGAAGCTGGATAACAAGCAGCGGGCACTGTTCTACCGAGACATCAATCGAGGCTTGAACGAATACATTGGAATCAAGACACGGACGCAGCTGCGGAAGAAGGACTTCGATAAAGCCGATGAATTCATTGCCAACTGGCAGCCATCCACGGCAACGCTCATGAAGACCCGGGAAGTGTCACTGTTCGATAAGCAGGAAACGGAGTGATCGAGATGAAGAACGAACATTCCAATGTACAAAAAGAGCTAGTGGAGGTAGCCGACAAACTCCTGGAGGAAGCAGCTCGGCTAACCACACTAGCTAACGAAATCAACCGGTTAAACGGCCACATCAATCACGAGTGAAGATGGATTGACACCATCTTTGATGGAATCAATCGTTTTCTGGCAGGACCATTTCGTGGTGTATGTTTCGCTTGTGGCAACAACTTCGTTATTTTCTGCAAGAAGTACGAAGTAATATTGACCATCCGTTGACTTACGGATTACAAACCACATTTAATCACCTCCTGTGGATATTATCCCACAGGAAGTAGGGAAAGAAGGAATAGAAGATGAACGATCTAGTAATCATGCACGACAAGCAGGCGGTCACCACCAGCCTGCGAGTGGCAGAGGTATTCGGCAAGGACCACAAGAACGTAATCCAAGCCATCGAAGCCAAGATTCAATCGGCTGAAAATTCAGCCGATTACCAGAAGATGTTTGCTGAGGGAACTTACAAAGACGGCCGGAACCGTGACCAGAAACTGTACTACCTGAATCGCGACGGTTTCACATTTATTGCCTTCGGTTTCACGGGCCAGGCAGCGGACAAGTTCAAGCTCCAGTACATTCAAGCATTTAACGCCATGGAAGCAACTTTGAAACAGGTGCCAGTGAAGAAACTTGACCCGGTCCAACAAGCGCAACTGGCCGTCACACGGGAACAGACCAAGCGAGCCAACGCCTTGTATCGAATCGCACTGCACACCGATTCAAAATCATCACAACAAACGCTGCTCGCTTTGGCAGCCAAAGAACTGACCGGCGAGATGACGATTCCAGTGTTGAAACAGAAAGAATACAGCGCTGGTGAAGTAGCAAAGAAGCTCGGCATCTCGTCCGCTCAAAAGGTTGGCAAGATCGCCAATAAGTTGGGGATCAAGGCGGAACAACCTAGCCAGAACAAATACGGCCGCTGGACGAATAGCAAATCCCGCTACAGCGATAAAGAGGTGCCGCAATGGGTGTACTCGGAACGTGGCGTCCAGGCAATTAAATCTGCGCTCCCGATGGAGGAAACCAAATGAATAAGCAAACACAAAAATATCTCACTCCGGACGAGTACGAACGTCGGATTGAGATTGGTGGGTACGTTGTGTCGGGTATTGCCCTGGTCGTCGCAATCCTTGTTTACTTTTTCAAATAAGCAAGAATGCTGATGATAAGCGCAAGGATGGAAATAAGCCAAGGAACTAGGGACAGAGTTGTCTTCATCAGGTGATATTTACCTTGGACAGTTATCCGCATGTACTCGGTGGGTACGGATTCGGTAACTGAGGAGCCCGTCGGTTTGAAATGTCGATATTCTCGCCTAGCCAATTGATTGGCTTTAATGAAATCCAAGTGCCGATACTTCAGGGACACTTTGGCCCGTCCAAACAAGTTCATTCGCCACAGCAGAAAGGTTATAGATAACCAGATCAAATTCATCACCTCCTGAAAGCATTATCTCACGAGCAAACGGAAAGAAGGAAATCAAGATGAAAAGCACAGTCAAATTCCGGAACCTGCCATCATTTCCCGCCTCGGATGCGGTCAGCATTGTGATCGTCGATGGTGATGAAATCGGCGATCTGTCCCAGGCACCGGACGGAACCTATTGGTTCCACGACTATTCAGAGGGCGAGGACTTCTATCTCTCACTTGAACTGAATACGTTGAGTGAAGCCCAGGATGCAGTGATCCGGCTGCTGCGTCGGATCGGATATGTCGAGGAGGACTAAATCATGTACGGACAACGAAAAAAAGACCAGGTCGAGGAGCAGAACGACAGGATCATCAACGAATGGATTGTGCCAGCGTTTGTGGCCTTCCTCTTGTCCGCCTTGGTGTACTGGGCGCTATCCAAATAGCCAGTGAAGAAGAAGCGACGTCGCCAGGCTGACGATGACTGGAACCAGTATGGATTTGTAGATGAACTGGCGAACCCGGTCGGCCGACAAGACAAAATACTTGGATCCAGCGTCCGTTGGACTGAGTGAAGCATAGTAGTCCGTCTTGGACTTGTCGTACTTGAGCAACCCAATAGACGCCAAGTATCTGGCATGGTCTTCAACCACCAAGTGAGAAACATTCAGCCGTGTCGCGACGACGTCGCTGGGCACAATCTGGCCAGGCAAAGCAACTTGATTGAGAGCCTTCAACACCTTGCGAGCCGCGCGATACGTCGGGAATTCATCGGACATGGTAATCGCCTCCTGCCGATATTATCCCATAGACAACCAGAAAGAAGGAATAGAAATGGAACTCGATGAACGAAAGATTACTGTCCGTCAGGACCAACTTGAAAAGATTTATCGACTCGCCGAGCAGATTACTGTCCTGTACGATGATGCTCCGGCTTATTCACTGGGGTACGCTCAGGCCACTGCAAGCCACATTCAGTCAATTATTCGGAGTGCGTCACACAACAAAGTAGGTGGAATCGAGAAGGAAGGTGACAATGATGAATAGGCTGACTGCTCAAGTGATGCCCACAAACTTGGAAGACCTACGGGAATTATTGCTGCTCACATCTGAGCAGGTGAAGCAGCTCCAAACCACATTGAATCAGATTGCTGGTTTCCAAGTCCAGATGGATGCTCCATCAGATAAGGACCAGGGCGAGAAAATTGCCAAAAAGATTGACGAATATCTCAAGGGCCGTGCGAATAAATCACTGAAAGAAGGTGACAAACATGCCGGCTACTAAATTACAACGACGTTTCGAGCAACCACCGGAGAGTGTGCGCCCTGATCTCTGGGGCGTCACCTGGACACTCCAGCAGTTCTCGGATGTGGTGGGCCGGGACTCTGGCTGGCTCGTGGAGCATGTGCTCAAGCCAAATGAGTTTGATCTCAGCACTGACCGTGATGGGCCTGTCCGATACAGTACGGGGAAAGGTAGCCCGTGGAAAATCAAGGCTCGGCCGATGGCCTATTGGATCGAACAGAACTGGGACCGAATCCAGGGAAGCGGATGGAACTAGAAAGGATGATCAGAATGGACAACGATGAAAAGCACTTAGCCACACTGATGAATTGGCGTAACCGGATCACGCTGCTGCGGATCCTGGCCGGCCCGTCAGATGAGATTGACGATTTACTGCGGATTGCCAACAAGAAGATCCGTCAGCTGACTCGCCAGCACAAGGAAGCCCATTTGCTGGATGCATGGGCATAGGAGGAATTGAAATGCGACCACAATTTATTATCAACAGCACCGGTACCGACGTGTATCAACACGTGTTGGAACTCCGCGAACTGAAGGTTAAAGCGTTGACCTATAAAGCATTGTACCGGGAGAATCCAAACGTCATGGAATCATTAGCTTCGGACATCCTGCTTCTTGAGGACATTCTGAGCTGGGTAGAAGGCAAAGAAAAAGCCGCAGACGCGGGCACGTCAGACGGCAATGAGAAAGGAAATTAACCTCATGACTAATGTAAACCAAAACACGCCAAGTGTCACGGACTTCGGCGTTGACTACAAGCCGGCAACCTTGGGCATCCGTAATTACGACGCACTGCTAGAGCAGACCCAGGCCGTTGCCGATAAGTATCAGCACTTGGTGATCACAGAGACAACACTGCCAGAAGCCAAACGGTCACGGGCCGAGCTGCGGAAATTCCGTACTGCCATTGATGACAAACGCAAAGAGGTCCGGCGGGAATTTACCAAACCATACAACGATTTTAAGGACCGAGTGGATGGCTTGACCGCCATCATTGACTTGGCCATTGCTCCAATTGATCAGGGTGTCAAAGATTTAGAAGAACGGCAGCGGCAAGAGCGTGCCGAGGCAGTGCGTCAGGAAATCAAGACCATCACGGAATCCCGTGGCTTGGTACCGGATGACATTCAGTACGATCAGCACTGGGAAAACAAGTCGTTATCCAGCATTGAGCGCACCCGTCAGA
>ERZ507021.507-NODE-507-length-9589-cov-5.99832_pt1 | contig 9589 bp, 6 predicted proteins | sample MGYA00512877_ERZ507021 | MGnify/ENA metagenome assembly ERZ507021 | reverse complement strand
CAACCGGATCTGCCAACTGCTTCCGAAGCGTGGATCCTCGCTGGTGGCGCGCACCATACCGTCTTCAGCCATGCGCTGAACCTCAACGATATGCGCCAGTTCGCCGAGATGCACGACATTGAAATCACGGTGATTGATAACGACACCCGCCTGCCAGCGTTTAAAGACGCGCTGCGCTGGAACGAAGTGTATTACGGATTTCGTCGCTAAGTAGCTGCATCAGGTATGTAACGCCTGATGCGACGCTGACGCGTCTTATCAGGCCTACGCGCTGTGATTTTGTAGGCCGGATAAGCAAAGCGCATCCGGCACGAAGGAGTCAACATGTTAGAAGATCTCAAACGTCAGGTTTTAGAAGCCAACCTGGCGCTGCCAAAACACAACCTGGTCACGCTGACCTGGGGCAACGTCAGCGCCGTTGATCGCGAGCGCGGCGTCTTTGTAATCAAACCTTCCGGCGTCGATTACAGCGTCATGACCGCTGACGATATGGTCGTGGTTAGCATCGAAACCGGTGAAGTGGTAGAAGGTACGAAAAAGCCCTCCTCCGACACGCCAACTCACCGGCTGCTCTATCAGGCATTCCCGTCCATTGGCGGCATTGTGCATACGCACTCCCGCCATGCCACCATCTGGGCGCAGGCGGGCCAGTCAATCCCGGCAACCGGCACCACCCACGCCGACTATTTCTACGGCACCATTCCCTGCACTCGCAAAATGACAGATGCAGAAATCAACGGCGAATATGAGTGGGAAACCGGTAACGTCATCGTTGAAACCTTCGAAAAACAGGGTATCGACGCAGCGCAAATGCCTGGCGTTCTGGTCCATTCTCACGGCCCGTTTGCATGGGGTAAAAACGCTGAAGACGCAGTGCATAACGCCATCGTGCTGGAAGAAGTCGCTTATATGGGGATTTTCTGCCGCCAGCTTGCTCCGCAGTTACCGGATATGCAGCAAACATTGCTGGATAAACACTATCTGCGTAAGCATGGTGCGAAGGCATATTACGGGCAGTAATGACTGTATAAAACCACAGCCAATTAAACGAAACCAGGCTATAATCAAGCCTGGTTTTTTGATGGAATTTCAGCGTGGCGCAGGCAGGTTTTATCTTAACCCGACACTGGCGGGACACCCCGCAAGGGACAGAGGTCTCTTTCTGGTTAGCGACGGACAACGGGCCGTTACAGGTTATGCTTGCACCGCAAGAGTCCGTGGCGTTTATTCCCGCCGATCAGGTTCCCCGCGCCCAGCATATTTTGCAGGGTGAACAAGGCTTTCGCCTGACGCCGCTGGCGTTAAAGGATTTTCATCGCCAGCCGGTGTATGGCCTTTACTGTCGCGCCCATCGCCAGTTAATGAATTACGAAAAGCGCCTGCGTGAAGGTGGCGTTACCGTCTACGAGGCCGATGTGCGCCCGCCAGAACGCTATCTGATGGAGCGGTTTATCACCTCACCGGTGTGGGTCCAGGGTGATATGCGCAATGGCGCTATCGTTAATGCCCGTCTGAAACCGCATCCCGACTACCGCCCGCCGCTCAAGTGGGTTTCTATTGATATTGAAACCACCCGCCACGGTGAACTGTACTGCATCGGTCTGGAAGGCTGCGGGCAGCGCATCGTTTATATGCTGGGGCCGGAGAATGACGATGCCTCCGCGCTTGATTTCGAACTGGAGTACGTCGCCAGTCGTCCGCAGCTGCTGGAAAAACTCAACGCCTGGTTTGCTAACCACGATCCTGATGTGATCATCGGCTGGAACGTGGTGCAGTTCGATCTGCGAATGCTGCAAAAACATGCCGAGCGCTACCGTATTCCACTGCGTCTGGGGCGCGATAACAGCGAGCTGGAGTGGCGCGAGCATGGCTTTAAAAACGGCGTCTTTTTTGCCCAGGCCAAAGGTCGGCTAATTATCGACGGTATCGAGGCGCTGAAATCTGCATTCTGGAATTTCTCTTCGTTCTCGCTGGAAACCGTCGCTCAGGAGTTATTAGGCGAAGGAAAATCTATCGATAACCCGTGGGATCGGATGGACGAAATTGACCGCCGTTTCGCCGAAGATAAACCTGCGCTGGCGACTTATAACCTGAAAGATTGCGAACTGGTGACGCAGATCTTCCATAAAACCGAAATTATGCCGTTTCTACTCGAACGGGCGACGGTGAACGGCCTGCCGGTGGATCGGCACGGGGGGTCGGTGGCGGCGTTTGGTCATCTCTATTTTCCCCGAATGCATCGCGCTGGTTATGTCGCGCCTAATCTCGGCGAAGTGCCGCCGCACGCCAGCCCTGGCGGCTATGTGATGGATTCACGGCCAGGGCTTTATGATTCGGTGCTGGTGCTGGACTATAAAAGCCTGTACCCCTCGATCATCCGCACCTATCTGATTGATCCCGTCGGGCTGGTGGAAGGCATGGCGCAGCCTGATCCAGAGCACAGCACCGAAGGCTTTCTCGATGCCTGGTTCTCGCGGGAGAAACATTGCCTGCCGGAGATTGTGACTAACATCTGGCACGGGCGCGATGAAGCCAAACGCCAGGGCAATAAGCCACTGTCGCAGGCGCTGAAGATCATCATGAATGCCTTTTATGGCGTGCTCGGGACTACCGCCTGTCGCTTCTTCGATCCCCGCCTGGCGTCGTCAATCACCATGCGTGGTCATCAGATCATGCGGCAAACCAAAGCGTTGATTGAAGCGCAGGGCTATGACGTAATCTACGGCGATACTGACTCAACATTTGTCTGGCTGAAAGGCGCGCACTCCGAAGAAGAAGCGGCGAAAATCGGTCGTGCACTGGTGCAGCACGTTAACGCCTGGTGGGCAGAAACGTTGCAACAGCAACAGCTAACTAGCGCACTGGAATTGGAGTATGAAACCCATTTCTGCCGTTTTCTGATGCCAACCATTCGCGGAGCTGATACGGGCAGTAAAAAGCGCTACGCCGGGCTGATTCAGGAAGGCGATAAACAGCGGATGGTGTTTAAAGGGCTGGAAACCGTACGCACCGACTGGACACCGCTGGCCCAGCAGTTTCAGCAGGAGCTATACCTACGTATCTTCCGCAACGAGCCATATCAGGAATACGTTCGCGAAACCATCGACAAACTGATGGCTGGCGAACTGGATGCACGGCTGGTTTACCGTAAACGCCTTCGCCGTCCGCTGAGCGAATATCAGCGTAATGTTCCGCCTCATGTACGCGCCGCTCGCCTTGCCGATGAAGAAAACCAAAAGCGCGGTCGCCCCTTGCAATATCAGAACCGCGGCACCATAAAGTATGTATGGACCACCAACGGCCCGGAGCCGTTGGACTATCAACGTTCACCGCTGGATTACGAACACTATCTGACCCGCCAGCTTCAGCCAGTGGCGGAAGGAATACTCCCCTTTACAGAGGATAATTTTGCTACACTAATGACCGGGCAACTTGGGCTATTTTGAGCAAAAAAAAGAGTTCGCCAGATGCCATTTTGATGCGTGACGAATGCTTTGCCATCCAGTACCATAGCGCCCTTTCCATTCCTGGACCTGAATAACACCACTACCTCATAAGCACGGTAGCGGGTGGTTATTGCCTGCAATTAAAGATATAGAGCCAAACACATATGCCTTTTACACTTGGTCAACGCTGGATCAGCGATACAGAAAGCGAATTGGGACTTGGAACCGTTGTCGCGGTGGATGCGCGAACTGTCACTTTACTTTTCCCATCTACTGGTGAAAACCGTCTGTACGCACGCAGTGATTCCCCCGTGACCCGCGTGATGTTCAACCCTGGTGATACTATTACCAGCCACGACGGCTGGCAGATGCAAGTCGAAGAAGTAAAAGAAGAAAATGGCTTGCTGACCTATATCGGTACTCGCCTGGATACTGAAGAGTCCGGCGTGGCCCTGCGTGAAGTTTTCCTTGATAGCAAACTGGTGTTCAGCAAACCGCAGGACCGTCTGTTTGCCGGGCAGATTGACCGTATGGACCGCTTTGCGCTGCGTTATCGCGCGCGTAAGTATTCCAGCGAACAGTTCCGTATGCCGTACAGCGGCCTGCGCGGTCAGCGTACCAGCCTGATCCCGCACCAGCTCAACATCGCTCATGATGTTGGCCGCCGCCACGCGCCGCGCGTCCTGCTGGCCGACGAAGTGGGTTTAGGGAAAACCATTGAAGCCGGGATGATCCTGCATCAGCAACTGCTCTCTGGCGCTGCTGAACGTGTGCTGATTATCGTCCCGGAAACTTTACAGCATCAGTGGCTGGTTGAAATGCTGCGCCGCTTCAATCTGCGTTTTGCCCTGTTTGATGATGAGCGTTACGCCGAAGCCCAGCACGATGCCTACAACCCGTTCGACACCGAACAGCTGGTCATTTGCTCGCTGGATTTTGCCCGTCGTAGCAAACAGCGTCTGGAACATCTCTGTGAAGCCGAGTGGGACCTGCTGGTGGTCGATGAAGCGCATCACCTGGTGTGGAGCGAAGATGCGCCGAGCCGTGAATATCAGGCTATTGAACAACTGGCAGAGCACGTGCCCGGCGTTCTGCTGCTGACCGCGACCCCGGAACAACTGGGGATGGAAAGCCACTTCGCCCGTCTGCGCCTGCTGGATCCGAACCGTTTCCACGATTTCGCGCAGTTCGTTGAAGAGCAGAAAAATTATCGTCCGGTAGCAGATGCCGTTGCCATGCTGCTGGCAGGTAACAAACTCAGCAATGACGAACTGAACATGCTCGGTGAGATGATCGGCGAGCAGGATATTGAGCCGTTACTACAAGCGGCAAACAGCAACAGCGAAGATGCCCAGAGCGCCCGTCAGGAACTGGTTTCCATGCTGATGGATCGCCACGGCACCAGCCGCGTGCTGTTCCGTAACACGCGTAACGGTGTTAAAGGCTTCCCGAAACGCGAGCTACACACTATTAAACTGCCGCTGCCGACGCAGTATCAGACGGCGATTAAAGTGTCCGGCATTATGGGCGCACGTAAAAGTGCGGAAGACCGCGCTCGCGATATGCTCTACCCGGAGCGTATTTATCAAGAATTTGAAGGCGATAACGCCACCTGGTGGAACTTCGACCCGCGCGTAGAATGGCTGATGGGTTACCTGACCAGCCATCGCTCTCAGAAAGTGCTGGTGATCTGCGCTAAAGCCGCTACCGCGCTACAACTGGAGCAGGTACTGCGCGAGCGTGAAGGTATCCGCGCCGCGGTGTTCCACGAAGGCATGTCGATTATTGAGCGTGACCGCGCTGCGGCATGGTTTGCCGAAGAAGACACCGGCGCGCAGGTGCTGCTGTGTTCGGAAATCGGTTCTGAAGGGCGTAACTTCCAGTTCGCCAGCCACATGGTAATGTTCGATCTGCCGTTCAACCCGGATCTGCTGGAGCAGCGTATTGGTCGTCTGGATCGTATCGGTCAGGCACACGATATTCAGATCCATGTGCCTTATCTGGAAAAAACCGCTCAGTCGGTACTGGTGCGCTGGTATCACGAAGGTCTGGATGCATTCGAGCACACCTGCCCGACCGGACGCACTATCTACGATAGCGTGTATAACGATCTGATTAACTACCTGGCCTCACCGGATCAAACCGAAGGCTTTGACGATCTGATCAAAAACTGCCGCGAGCAGCACGAGGCGTTGAAGGCACAGCTGGAACAGGGTCGTGACCGCCTGCTGGAGATCCACTCCAACGGTGGCGAAAAAGCGCAGGCATTAGCTGAAAGCATTGAAGAGCAGGATGACGATACCAACCTGATCGCCTTCGCCATGAACCTGTTCGATATTATCGGTATCAATCAGGACGATCGCGGCGACAACATGATCGTGCTGACGCCGTCCGATCATATGCTGGTGCCGGACTTCCCGGGCCTGTCGGAAGATGGCATCACCATCACCTTCGACCGTGAGGTAGCGCTGGCGCGTGAAGATGCGCAGTTTATTACCTGGGAGCATCCGCTGATCCGCAACGGTCTGGATCTGATCCTCTCTGGCGATACCGGTAGCAGCACGATTTCACTGTTGAAAAACAAAGCGTTGCCGGTAGGTACGCTGTTGGTGGAGCTGATTTATGTCGTTGAAGCCCAGGCTCCGAAGCAGTTGCAGCTCAACCGCTTCCTGCCGCCGACGCCGGTACGTATGCTGCTGGATAAAAATGGCAACAACCTGGCGGCGCAGGTGGAGTTTGAAACCTTTAACCGTCAGCTTAACGCGGTTAACCGCCACACTGGCAGCAAGCTGGTTAATGCCGTGCAGCAGGATGTTCACGCTATCCTTCAGCTGGGTGAAGCGCAGATCGAGAAATCTGCCCGTGCATTGATTGATGCAGCACGTAACGAAGCCGACGAAAAACTGTCTGCCGAGCTGTCTCGTCTGGAAGCTCTGCGCGCAGTGAACCCGAACATTCGTGACGATGAACTGACCGCCATTGAGAGCAACCGTCAGCAGGTAATGGAAAGCCTGGATCAGGCAGGCTGGCGTCTGGATGCCCTGCGTTTGATCGTTGTGACGCATCAGTAACGGAGCCGAAAATGGGGATGGAAAACTACAATCCGCCGCAGGAGCCCTGGCTGGTTATCCTGTATCAGGATGACCACATTATGGTGGTCAACAAGCCGAGCGGTTTGTTGTCTGTGCCGGGGCGTCTGGAGGAGCACAAAGACAGCGTGATGACGCGCATTCAGCGTGATTATCCGCAGGCGGAATCGGTGCATCGTCTGGATATGGCTACCAGCGGCGTGATTGTAGTGGCGCTGACCAAAGCCGCGGAGCGGGAATTAAAACGCCAGTTCCGCGAGCGCGAGCCGAAAAAGCAGTATGTGGCCCGCGTCTGGGGGCACCCATCCCCAGCGGAAGGTCTGGTCGATCTGCCGCTGATTTGCGACTGGCCAAACCGCCCGAAACAGAAAGTCTGTTACGAAACGGGTAAACCTGCGCAGACGGAATATGAAGTGGTGGAGTATGCAGCGGATAACACGGCAAGAGTGGTGTTAAAACCGATTACCGGGCGTTCGCATCAGCTGCGTGTGCATATGTTGGCGCTGGGTCATCCGATTCTCGGCGATCGTTTTTATGCATCACCAGAAGCGAGAGCTATGGCACCGCGTTTGTTACTACATGCAGAGATGCTGACGATTACCCATCCGGCGTATGGCAATAGTATGACGTTTAAAGCGCCAGCGGATTTTTAATCCTTTTCTGTACGTTTATACCCTCATCCTAAGGGCTGCCTCTTGTACATAAATCCCCGAGTCCGGGGATTTTTTTTCTGCCAAACTGCTTTCAGTTGTTGCGTGTGGCTACGCTTTCCATTCGGTAATTCCCTTCCTGCTCCACAGCGAATTTTTGAACTTTTTTTCACCCGTTGATCGTCTCTAATATTTCATTTTATCGGGTTTGTTATGGTCCTTTCTGATTGTTATTCATGGGCTAATTAGCCGTCTGGTTGGCGATGCCCATCTCGGTGATCCGCGTCGTGCACGACGCCTTGCATCACCAGCCTCTTCTCTAGCTCATCATGCAGGTCTTTCTAATTGTGAAATCATCCCACGCTACTGCTAAGGTTGAAGGGGCGTTCCAGCCCCTTCAACCTTAGCTTATTCTGGATCATTCAATAATTGCGTTGGCAATAATTTTTCAGCAGTACTTTGTTTAGTAGCAACTCCTTCAGTAACAATTTTTTTGGGGGTGATTTTATTAATAATAATTACCTCAGCATATAGGCGGGTAGCACCGTCCACGGTAGCACCGTCCAGGATAGCACCGTCCAGGGTAGCACCGTCCAGGTTAGCATTCCACCCAGGTTTCATGTAAAGGTTTTCATTGCTATATTTCATTATTTTTTTACCAAAGTAACAATCCCTCATGTCAACGCCGGGAAGGTAAGCCTCTCTAAGATCAACGCCCAAGTTACCTGGGCCTTTATGCAGCTGCAACGTCTGAGTACATATCTCCTTATTTTCAATAAAAAAAGTGACACTTAACTCGATATCACCGAAGGTCTCGGCGACCCAGCGCATATTGCCCTTTGCGACCATCTCATCCGGATTTTTTACGCATGTTTTGAGTTCATTGAATAATTCCAGACTATGGATAAACTTTTCTTTCTCATTCTCGTTGACAGCCCCAGTAAAGTATTTTGAGGCGTTGATGTTGCCAGCCTTTTTATTCACGAAATTGAACAGAAGTTTATAAGCCTCAGTCTGTTTATCTGACCAGAACAGATGACGTAACGTCTCCCACAAGCGTTGAAAGATATTCATCTTCACGTCCATCTTGTCCCCGCTCACCATCTTATAAATATCGTTATTGTTCATATTTAAAAGTGTTGCCGGCATGCCTGGAACTGATACTTTCATGGTAATAGCCTCGCATTGAGTTAAAAACTCATGATGCGCGCTCTGAATAAATATACTTTCAAAAATCGCTCATTCAGATATGTGTTTTTTATTTTTAAGACGTAAAAATATAATTCCGCTCGTCGTAAAGCTCTCAACCTTAAGCAGGGTCAACGCGATAAAACCAACAGACCCCCTCCCGTAAACCGTGCATTGAGCCTGTCCACCATTCTGAGTAAACGCCTTTTCTCAAAGAAGTGACCGCCAGGGCGGCCACCTTTAATCGTGGGCAGTTACTCAGCATCATTTACAGGGTTATTTAAACCCCTTCTGCTGCTTTATCAGCTCATAGGCCTGCTGAATTTCCTGCGCTTTTTGCTTCGCCATCTCCATCATCTCAGGCGGCAAACCTTTTGCTACCAGCTTATCGGGATGGTGTTCACTCATCAGCTTACGGTAGGCACGTTTGATGGTGGTCGCATCATCCGTCGGCTTCACGCCCAGCACATTACAGGCATCTTCCAGCGTCGGGCCACGCTGCGCTTGCTGCCAGTTACCACCGCCAGATTGCTGCTGATAACCGCCGCCAAACTGTGCACCGCCCTGCATCATGCGCAAAAACTGGTCAAACTGGGCACGGGAGATCCCTAATTCTTCAGCAATGACATACAGCACTGCCCGTTCATTCGGATGCAGCGAACCATCAGCAAACGCCGCCTGAATCTGGATCTCCAGAAACATACGAATTAAGTCAAAACGACCAAAGCAGACACTGCGAAACTGGCGCATCTTTTCGCGCAGCGGGTAATTGTCTGATTTTCCCACCCGGAACGCATTTTGCGCCGCAGTACGGGAAGCGCCATGAAGGTTCATTCGGTCCATCAACTGGCTGGCGATATGAATATCAGCCTCCGTGACGCGACCTTTGGATTTGGTTAAATGCCCCATCACTTCAAAAGTGGTGGCAAAAAACAGCGCCTGACGCTCACGCTGGTTGGCGAACCACGCCATTTTACGGCTACGGGCTTTATCAAACATATGGCCAATTAACAGGCCTAACACTACGCCCCAAAAGCCGCCGCCCATCAGTAAGGCCACGGCCACGCCAATGATTTTTCCCCAATACTGCATATATTCCCCAAATCGACACACGGATATCAGGGCTATCTCCCACAATATAAAGGTGCTTTTACCGTTTTCCGGCTGCGGTCAATTGTGGGACATCGCCTATAATTTGCATTATCATACCTGTCAT
>ERZ507021.506-NODE-506-length-9596-cov-4.42354_pt1 | contig 9596 bp, 9 predicted proteins | sample MGYA00512877_ERZ507021 | MGnify/ENA metagenome assembly ERZ507021 | reverse complement strand
CCAGAAATGATCAGCACCTTTAATTCCCTGCCCTTTTGGGCGTTCACCTAATCGCGAGCGGCTCCACAAGACCTGATGCAAATCAACGTCCTTTTGCCATTCATAAACATCATCTGGATAATCGGCATGAGCAATAACATGCTTGCCGGTGCGACTGTGTACTTCAAGAATAAAGGGCAAATACTGACATTTTTCCAGCGCCGTTTTCGCTTGTTTCTGTTGATTATCTGCCAGCGCAATAAACCAGTCGCCGCCATTCATCAACCACAAAGACATCTGCTGGGATGCCAGCGCATCCATCGCCATCTGTTCATGATTGCCTCTTACCGCACGAACCCAATGTTGTTCCAGTAACTGCAGGCAACGTAAACTTTGCGGCCCACGATCGATAACGTCTCCCACTGAGATAAGTAAATCTCGCCACGGTTCAAAACGACAATGCCATAATTTGCGGCGCAACTGCTCAAGACAACCGTGTATATCGCCTGAAAGCCAGATATGTCGCCATTGATGACCCGCAATTCTCTGATAAACGGGCGCAGGCTGTTTCATCAATATTTTCCTCCCGCGCTAAAGATCACATAATCTTAACAAGAATGTTAAAAAACGCTGGACTCAGACAGTAGAGTGTGTGTTATGGTTGACTATAAAGTCAGCGAAGGGAATGCTTCTGGCTTTTAACAGATAAAAAGAGACCGAACACGATTCCTGTATTCGGTCCAGGGAAATGGCTCTTGGGAGAGAGCCGTGCGCTAAAAGTTGGCATTAATGCAGGCTTAGTTGCCTTGCCCTTTAAGAATAGATGACGACGCCAGGTTTTCCAGTTTGCGTGCAAAATGGTCAATAAAAAGCGTGGTAGTCATCAGCTTAAATGTTAAAAACCGCCTGTTCTGGTGAAAGAACTGAGGCGGTTTTTTATTGGAAATCAAAAGGCTATTTTAGGTAATTAACAGAGTTTTTCAGCTCGCTCTATAAACGGTGCCAGACTCATTTTTTCACCTGGATTGTTAGGATCATCAATCTGAATCACCGAAATGGGCTGGGCATTGGTCTTCCCGCTGGCGACTTCCTTTTGTGCGATATCGTTCAAAGGATACTGCACGAGGGTACTCGGATTAATAACATACAACGCATGGCCCGGTCGGCATGTCAGCATCACCTCTTCGCGGTTAAATGCCCATTTGTCTTTACCCACTTCAAAACGACTGACGGTAATCACCTGCGGTGCCGCCAGCGCCGCTGCAGAACTGGTGAGTAACAGAAACGCCAGAATACTTTTTTTCATCATTTTCGTAATCCATCAAAAAGGTTCGAGAGTCGCAAGCAGGCTGATGATCACCAGCACTACCGCACCTATCGCCCATTCGAGTTTAGTCATCCACACAAACCAGGGAGCCGCACGATCTTCATCCTGCCTCATGCGCGGTACAAGAACATAACGATTAGCCAGCGCGATGACCACCATAATCATCACCAGTATGGCTTTGAGCAATAAGAGTTGGCCCCAGTAAGTCGTAAGCGTGGGGGGAAATCTGGTAATCAACAATGCATTAAGCACGCCGCTTGCCAGTACGCCGATCACCGCAAAATGCCCGCACCAGGAAAAACGCATCAGCGCCTGAATAGCCTGGTGTCGCCAACGGCCTTTGATGAGTTGCATACACCAGAGCACCGGAAGTAATCCTCCAAACCACGCCGCCGCACAGATCAGGTGAATCGCGTGATTAGTCTGATGGATTTTCGCCGTTACCCCTTCATTCAGCGTCGCATGCCCGACTCCCGCCAGCAGAATAAATTGCGCGGTAGTGAGCATAAACAGCAAACGTGGCATATTCCGCGGTTGCATAAGGGCGACGATCAACGTTACGAGGGCGAGAACAATTTGCCATAACCAGACACCACCAAACTGCGTTTGCAAAACAGCCTGCCAAATGTTTGGCGAAAATACATCTGACCATCCCGTTCCCATCAACCCGCCCTGAACGGCGAGCATTGCAGTGGCACTGATCAAACTCCAGACGGCAGCGTGCTGTTGTAAACGCAGAAAACGCTTCGTCAGCAAGCGACGAATCGTTAAGGGGGCCAGCCAGGCACCGTACATTGCGAAGCCAAAAACCAGCATCAGCGAGGTGAAATGGATAAATCGCAGCGCGATCCAGGTAAACGCCAGCATGATTTATTTCACGCTAAAGGTGTAGTGTCCTTTCGTTTTATGCCCGTCCACCGAAACAACATGCCAGTCAACGGTGTAGGTTCCGGGTTTCAGCGAATCGGCCAGTGGAACAATCAGTTGCTTTTGGTCCTGCTCATTCCGCTTCGCCGGTAATGTTTTAATATTTTCGTTTTTTGGCCCCGTGATTTTTGCACCACTGAATCCTGTTTCAACGCCTTCCGAGAAGTTTAAAGTGATTGCCTGCGGGGCAGCTGTCACTTGCGCGTTTGCCGCAGGATACTGATGCGTTAAATGCGCATGTGCCCAGACGGAAGGTGTCACCAACGTAGTGGTCAGGATTGCCAGCGCGTAGCGAAGGGAGCGTGCAGTTGAAGTCATATTATCTATTCCTTTTTGTAATAACTTTTTTACAGAGCATAACCTTGTCTAATGTCTGAGTCGAGGATCATCAATTCCGGCTTGCCATCCAGGCTCACTCTTAGTAACTTTTGCCCGCGAATGATGAGGAGATTAAGAATGCTGAAGAATCTGGCTAAACTGGATCAAACAGAAATGGATAAAGTGAATGTCGATTTGGCGGCAGCCGGGGTGGCATTTAAAGAACGCTACAATATGCCGGTGATCGCTGAAGCGGTTGAACGTGAACAGCCTGAACATTTGCGCAGCTGGTTTCGCGAGCGGCTTATCGCCCACCGTTTGGCTTCGGTCAATCTGTCACGTTTACCTTACGAGCCCAAACTTAAATAAAACTTATACAGAGTTACACTTTCTTACATAACGCCTGCTAAATTATGAGTATTTTCTAAACCGCACCCATAATTTGCAGTCATTTTGAAAAGGAAGTCATTATGTCGTTCTGGAAAGTTGCAGCAGCGCAATATGAGCCTCGTAAAACCTCACTGACCGAACAGGTAGCTCATCATCTGGAGTTTGTGAGGGCCGCCGCCAGGCAACAATGTCAGCTGTTAGTTTTTCCATCGCTTTCTTTACTGGGGTGTGATTATTCGCGACGTGCCCTTCCTGCCCCACCCGACCTCTCGCTGTTAGACCCGCTTTGTTATGCTGCAACGACCTGGCGAATGACCATCATTGCCGGCCTTCCCGTTGAATATAACGATCGCTTTATTCGTGGAATTGCGGTGTTCGCACCGTGGCGAAAAACGCCAGGGATCTACCATCAGAGTCATGGTGCATGTCTGGGCCGTCGTTCCAGAACCATCACGGTGGTCGATGAACAACCGCAAGGTATGGATATGGACCCGACCTGTTCACTGTTTACGACGGGGCAATGTCTGGGGGAACCCGACCTGCTGGCATCGACCCGCCGCTTACAATTTTTTTCACATCAGTACTCGATTGCCGTGCTGATGGCGAATGCCCGTGGTAACAGTGCACTATGGGATGAACATGGTCGCCTCATCGTCCGCGCCGATCGAGGTTCATTATTGTTAGTTGGTCAACGTTCATCGCAGGGTTGGCAAGGCGATATCATTCCATTACGCTAGGCTTTTTCGGCCTGGAGCATGCCATGTTGCGCATTATCGATACAGAAACCTGCGGTTTGCAGGGAGGGATCGTTGAGATAGCCTCTGTTGATGTCATTGACGGAAAAATCGTCAACCCCATGAGCCACCTGGTGCGCCCCGATCGTCCTATTAGTCCACAGGCGATGGCGATTCATCGCATCACCGAAGCCATGGTCGCCGATAAACCGTGGATTGAAGATGTGATCCCGCACTATTACGGTAGTGAATGGTATGTCGCGCACAACGCCAGCTTTGACCGCCGCGTACTGCCTGAGATGCCCGGTGAGTGGATTTGCACTATGAAACTGGCCCGTCGTCTGTGGCCAGGGATCAAGTACAGCAATATGGCGTTATATAAAACACGGAAGCTCAATGTACAGACGCCGCCGGGCCTGCATCATCACCGCGCGTTGTATGACTGTTATATCACCGCTGCGTTGCTTATCGATATTATGAACACCTCCGGCTGGACGGCAGAACAGATGGCCGATATCACCGGACGTCCGTCGTTGATGACGACCTTCACCTTTGGCAAATACCGTGGCAAAGCGGTTTCCGACGTTGCCGAACGCGATCCGGGCTATCTGCGCTGGTTATTTAATAACCTGGACAGCATGAGCCCGGAGCTGCGTTTAACACTGAAGCATTATCTGGAAAATACTTAATCTACTGGCTTAGCGGGTAATGTTCCCTGTGCCAGCGCGACCAGAAAAGCATATTCCATCGCTACGCCTTCATACGATTTAAAGCGACCAGATTTACCGCCATGGCCTGAGTCCATGTCGGTACAGAGCAATAAAAGATGGTTATCGGTTTTCAGCTCGCGCAATTTAGCGACCCATTTTGCCGGTTCCCAATATTGCACCTGAGAATCGTGTAAACCGGTCGTTACCAGTAAATGCGGATAAGCCTGTGCAGTGACGTTGTCATAGGGGCTGTAGCTTTTCATGTACTCGTAATATTGCGGATCCTGCGGATTCCCCCACTCTTCGAATTCGCCGGTGGTAAGAGGAATTGATTCATCAAGCATTGTTGTTACAACATCAACAAACGGTACCTGGGCGATAACGCCGTGGAACAACTCCGGGCGTTGATTAATTGCAACGCCCATCAACATGCCTCCCGCACTCCCGCCCATCGCATAACAAAGCGAAGGAGAGCCATAGCCCAGTTTTAACAATGCATCGCAGGCATCAAGATAATCATTAAACGTATTTTTCTTCTTCAGAAATTTTCCGTCTTCGTACCATTGTTGCCCCAGCTCACCACCGCCGCGAACATGGACAATGGCGTAGACAAAGCCACGATCTAACAAACTCAAGCGGCTAAAACTGAAATCGGCATCAATACTTGCGCCGTAAGAACCGTAGCCATACACCAGTAGCGGGTTGTGTCCTTTGCGAAAATGTTTGCGATGATAAACCAGCGAAACCGGGACTTCGACGCCATCACGGGCGACTATCCACAGGTGTTCACTGCGGTAATTCGCCGCATCAAAACCGGGAACTTCCGTTTGTTTTAATACACGACGCTCACCGGTATCCATATCCAGTTCAAACAAAGTATCTGGTGTGGTCATGGAAGAATAACCATAACGCAATCGCGCGGTTTCAGGTTCTGGATTGTAGGCAATCCAGGTCACATAGGCCGGATCATCAAAGGCAATGCCAATGACTTCCCGGGTCTTGCGGTTGATTTGGCGCAAACTGGTTAACCCGCGCTGACGCTCTTCAACCACCAGCCAGTCGGTAAACAGCGTAAACCCTTCCAGCATAATGTTATCGCGTGGCGGAATTAACTCTTCCCACCGTTGCTCATCACGCATACGGGTACGGTATAAGCCAAAGTTTTTGCCGTGGCGGTTGGAACGCAGATAAAACCGATGCTGGTAGTGATCAAGGCTGTATTCGTGATCTTTGCGTCGCGGCAGAAAAACAAACGGCTCGGCATCGGCCATTTCCGCGTCCAGCAGGCGAACTTCACTGGTGGTGGCGCTGGCCAGATGAATGACTACATAGTGCTTCGAGGTCGTTTTATGCAGGCTGACGTAATAGGTATCGTCTTTTTCTTCGTAGATCAGTTTATCCTGCGATGCTGGCGTACCGATGGCGTGACGCCAGACCTGATAAGGAAGCAGCGTCACCGGATGCTTGCGAACATAGTAGAAAGTCCAGGAATCATTTGCCCAGACAAAGCTGGGTTCAACGTTATCCAGCAGTTCCGGATACCAGTTACCTGTTTCCAGATTACGAAAACGAATGCCGTACTGGCGTCGGGAAAGAAAATCTTCTGCCAGTGCCATAATGGTGTTATCGGGCGTAATCGCCATTCCGCCCATCGAATAAAACTCACTGTGCGCCGCGCGCTTGTTGGCATCGAGCAATGTTTCCCACTCATCCCACTCTTCGCTGAACGCCGATTGACGCTGGTAGATAGCATATTCACAGCCTGGTTCATAAATATGCCGGTAGCGGTAGCCATTTTTGATGTAGGGAGCAGAAACTTCTCTTTGCGGAATGCGGTCGATGATTTCCTTTAAGATGCGATCCTGTAAGGCTTGTTGCGAGGCCATCACCCGATGACCGTAACTATTTTCTTGCTGCAGGTAGTCCAGGACTTCCGGCTGAGAACGCGTATCGTCCCGCAGCCAGTAGTAATTATCGATGCGCGTATCGCCATGAAGCGTCATGGCGTGGGGAATGCGAGCGGCTTTTGGTAGCATGTTATTGTTCTTTCTGGTTGAAACATCTTATAAGGGTGGCAAAACTCACCGGGGATGCAAGCGAAACAGGGTAGTCATTGCTTAGATGATGACAGGTAATGGCGCGGATATCGAATGTTATGCAGACAGAGAAAATCAGCCTGCTTAAATGGCTGTGCGGTTCTGGATAGCCCGAAATAGTCAACTTCAGGCTATCCAGAGAGCGGAATTATTCCGCCAAAGTGCGTTTTTGCTGTTCGAGATCTCGTTCAATGCCGTCACGAACGTCCTGGGGGATTTTCAGCGCGTCACCCAGTGCATTCAGGTAACTGCGTTCCATAAAATGGTCAATATCAATAGCCGCGCAACTCAGGAAATAGATTTCCAGCGCCTCTTCTTCATTGCGGACCCCGGTAGCCAGGCGTTGTGGATCCAGCGGTTGTTCTATTGCCTGCTCAATGAGTACACGCCCCTGCTCTTCCACGCCGGCTTCACGCAATTGCTGGTCGATTGCCGCACGTTCTCTGGCATCAATATGACCATCACTTTTAGCGGCAAAGACCAGCGCAAGGATCAAACGTGCCGTACGCTCATCCAGCGGCGTACTTTGCGCGCCAAACTGCGGTTCGTCCTGATGCGCCGCGCGAATTTTATCTTTGTATTTATTCCACAGCACCGTACCCGCTACCGCTCCGCCGCCAACCAGTAACGCGTTGGTGCCATATTTCGTAAGAAGTTTACGTGCTGATTTATTTGCGACCAGCAGCCCAGCCAGTCCGCCTAATGCGCCAGGCACTAAAAGTTTGCCCAATCCCTGATCCGCAGACGAGGAGGTAGAAGAACTGCTTTGCCCAAGCAGGGATTGCAGTTGATTTAACCAGTTAGCCATATTTGCTCCTCAATAACCATTTTTAGTGCCTGTAGCATAGCGGATGAGGATGTCAAAAAATGTATATCGAGACAAAAGATGCGCAAATAAGCGGGTCGGCAGGCCGTTATTCAAAGAAATTCGCGCCAGGTAAGGTGTTCACTGTATATCAGGTGATAAGGGTATTTTAGGTGAACGTAATTTGACGTTTTGAGTGGCATTGTTTGATGCTGATTGCCCTATGCGACGCTGTTGCGTCTTCCCAGGCCTACGATTGAGGTGCCTTGTAGGGCGGACCAGGCACTCGCGCCGCATCCGCCGACGGTCAATCGAATTATCAGAGGCCATTAACGCCGCTGATATTCCGCCATTCCCGCTTTGCAGTCCACGCTGACCTGGTAATGAATATCGGCACTTTTACCACGCACGGTTAGCGGTACTGACCATTTATCATCTTTACCCTGAATGTCCTGCAAACTGACCCATGCCACAGGATCGGCCTGACCGACAATTTTTTGATCATCTGCCCAGCGCGCCACGCGATTTTGTTGATAATCACGTTTTACGCTCGCGGCAATTCCGGCAGCATCCAGACCTTCACACTTTGGGAAAGTGACCGACTTGCTGGTTTCATTATTGGCAGCGAAAACTGATGCGCAGGCAGAAACCAACAACAGCCCTAAAAACGCCCCTCTTTTTTTCATGTTTTTCTCCATAGCACAATGATTCAGGAGAAAGCATGGTACAAATTGTCAGGAGCGCAAGTTGCTTTAGGCCGCGTGTGAGGCATCTTCCTCTTCGGATTCAGCACCGACGACCTGTGGGGACGGTAATTTGCCGGTTTTCAGAATGGTGCTCAGCACATCTTTTTGTTCTGCCAGCCATAGCGAAAGGGCTTCACGTTGCTCGTCTTCCATTTGCACTGGAGAATTTGTCAGCCAGGTGTCAAGCAGATCCGCCGTATCAAGCATTTTGTCATAAGCATCGGCTTCCTTTTTGCTGGTAAACGACATTTTCTCTTCGCCCTCACGAATGACTACGTATTTAACTTCAACCGCCATTTGCAGCCTCTCATAATAACTGTGATTTTATACAGTATATTTCTTCTCGATTGGGAAATCAACATCAACAATAAAGACACGCGCAAACGTTTTCGTTTATACTGCGCGCGGAATTAATCAGGGGATATTCGTTATGACGTTATTAGGCACTGCGCTGCGTCCGGCAGCAACTCGCGTGATGTTATTAGGCTCCGGTGAACTGGGTAAAGAAGCGGCAATCGAGTGTCAGCGTCTCGGCGTAGAGGTGATTGCCGTCGATCGCTATGCCGACGCACCAGCCATGCATGTCGCGCATCGCTCCCATGTCATTAATATGCTTGATGGTGATGCATTACGCCGTGTGGTTGAACTGGAAAAACCACATTATATCGTGCCGGAGATCGAAGCTATTGCCACCGATATGCTGATCCAGCTTGAAAAGGAAGGACGGAATGTTGTCCCCTGCGCTCGCGCAACGAAATTAACGATGAATCGCGAGGGTATCCGTCGCCTGGCGGCAGAAGAACTGCAGCTACCCACTTCAACTTATCGTTTTGCCGATAGTGAAAGTCTTTTCCGCGAAGCAGTTGCCGCTATTGGCTATCCCTGCATAGTTAAACCGGTAATGAGCTCTTCCGGCAAAGGGCAGACGTTTATTCGTTCCGCCGAGCAGCTTACACATGCGTGGGAATACGCTCAGCAAGGTGGACGCGCCGGAGCGGGCCGCGTAATTGTTGAAGGCGTCGTTAAGTTTGACTTCGAAATTACCCTGCTAACCGTCAGCGCAGTGGATGGCGTCCATTTCTGTGCACCGGTAGGTCATCGCCAGGAAGATGGCGACTATCGTGAATCCTGGCAACCGCAGCAAATGAGTCAGCTGGCTCTGAAACGTGCGCAGGAGATTGCCCGCAAAGTAGTACTGGCACTGGGCGGTTATGGTCTGTTTGGTGTCGAGCTGTTTGTCTGTGGTGATGAGGTGATTTTCAGTGAGGTCTCCCCTCGCCCGCATGACACCGGGATGGTGACGTTAATTTCTCAGGATCTCTCGGAATTTGCCCTGCATGTGCGTGCTTTCCTCGGACTTCCGGTTGGCGGGATCCGCCAGTATGGCCCTGCAGCTTCTGCCGTTATCCTGCCACAACTGACCAGTCAGAATGTCACGTTTAATAATGTGCAGAATGCCGTAGGCGCAGGTTTGCAGATTCGTTTATTTGGTAAGCCGGAAATTGATGGCAGCCGTCGTCTGGGTGTAGCGCTGGCGACCGCTGAGAGTGTTGTTGACGCCATT
>ERZ507021.497-NODE-497-length-9795-cov-5.30329_pt1 | contig 9795 bp, 8 predicted proteins | sample MGYA00512877_ERZ507021 | MGnify/ENA metagenome assembly ERZ507021 | reverse complement strand
TTCGCTGATGACATCTCCCCGGCAATGACCGTCAACTGCGCGGCTTCGGTGGCTGCTGGCTGGCCGTTGAAGAGCGGCATGACACGAAGCTCGCCCGTCTTTCCGCCTGTGGTCAACGTAGCAACATAGGAACCGTCACCTTTTTCGGTCCAACTTGAAACGGTCGCCCCTTCAGAGGCGGTCCCCGTCAAACTTGCCGACAACGAAAGACCACTGATAGCGTTGCCATGCGCATCTTTCGCCACCAGCGTCACGGTTGTGCTTTCGCCTGCTTTTACGCGATCTGCGGCTACAGACACTGTCGACTGGCCTGAAGATAACGCATCAGCCACCACGGTCACTTTAGCCGCATTCGCTGCCGCATCCTTTCCATTTAGCTTCGGCATAACTTCTAATTCACCCGCCGTAGAGCCGAGAGTAATCTGCGCAGTCCACGTCCCATCACCATTATTTGTCCAGCCAGATGCCGTAGAACCAGCAGCTGCTGCGCCCGATAATGACGGTGCATCCGGATTGAGGCCTGTTACAGGGTTGTCATTGGCATCTTTTGCCGTCCAGATTGCCGTAACTGTACCGCCGACCACCGGTTTATCAGGATTCAGGGTGATGGACGAATGTGCTGCATCAAGCGGCCCGGCAACGAACTTCAGCGTTTGTTGTAATGTGCCCAGCTGATACTGCTCGCTGAAGGCACGCACAACAACGTTTCCGGCACGGGTCGAAGAAACCGTGGCGCTGTAAACCCCTGGTTTTATTTCCGAAATGGCACCAACGGTAACACCATTAGTGTCTTGCGGAACAAGTCGCAGGCGGCTGGCTTCTCCCGTCACCGGATTACCCTCGGAGTCCACCGCAGTCAGCGTCAGCGTGTAGGTTTGCTGACCATCAGCAACCACATCACCTGACGGCTCGTTAGCGCTCAGGGTGGAGTTTGCCACATCCATCATCGTGGCCCGCAGTTCTGCAGTGACAGTTTTGCTCATGTCATCAACGCTAACAGTAATCGTTGCCTCACCTGACTGCGTTCCGGTAGTAAAGACAGACTGATACACCCCTGCTTCAGTTTCGGTGAACTCACCCAGTGTTGGCTTTGCCTGTGATTTAGTGGCCTTCAGGGTACGAGTCACAATATTTCCAGCCGGTTTGAAGGTTAGTTCAGTCTTGATCTGATCTTTCATGCCCGTGACTGGCTGGCCCTCGGCGTCGCGCAGAGACAGCACCAGCGGCTTTTGCTCATTACCGTTAGCAAGCATTTGAATACGGCTCTGACCGTCAAGCGTTAACGCCGTACGATCGGCGCTCATACCAGCTCCGCTAATAACCACTTCTGTCTGCACACGTTTCGAGGCATTGCCTTTGTTATCGTAGGCAACTGCTGAAATCGCATAATAATTGTCTTTGCCTGCCTGATAAGCCGGGAGCGTCACTTGCCACTGACTACCCTGACCGGTAATTTTGCCACCTTCAGCCAGTAATGACGGCGCTTCCCACTGCACATTTTTCAGTCCGTGAGTTGCTTTGCTGACCACAAGCCCCAGGGAAAGTGTCTGACCGCCCTTGCCTTCAATACGCTCAGGCAGAGCAATACGGATCACTTCAGATTTGCGGTACTCAAGAACGATGTTGTTATTACGCTCAACCAGGTCATAGCGGCTGCCTGCCAGCATTCGACGCTCGCGAATGCTGTCTGTATCGAGTTGTTTTTGCAGAGGTTCGCCAATCCGATAATTAACTTCCAGGCCAAAGCGAGTGTCATTCTCACCACTCTTGCCCTGCTTATGCCCGGCACTCAGGGTCAGAAGAGGCACTGGTGTATAGGTTACCTCGGCAAAAATAGCATGCGGGTCTTTCTGGCGTTTATCTTTACCAAACAGCCCGACTTCATCGCCATAATACTGCTCATACATCAGGCTTGCGCCAAGCTGCGGCCAGGCAGGTAAATAGCCCTCAGCACGAATATCCCAGCCATTCGCCGGGCGTTCCTGATAATCCTCAACATCCGGTGATTTTTTCCAGCCAGAAGCCCGGATATAACCATTGGCGCTCAGTTTCAAATAATCACGCCAGTATTCCGCACCAACACCAATGCGGGTATGACTACGGGATAAATCATGATCGATAAAAGTATTCACCCCCGCCATCCAGTCATTTCCTGAAAAATGACGCCAGCCAAAACCAATATTTGACTGAGTACGATCGTCGGTACGATGTATTGCCCCCTGAGTGAACAACATATTTGTCGGCGTGTCATAAATCGGATAAAGCATTTCCAGCGAAGAGTCCTTCAGCGAGAAATTTTTATCGACATTCAGTTTGACGCGCGCAGTACCATATTTCCCGAGCCACTCCTGTATTTCCTGGTTAGCTTTAGCTGTGGCCATTCCGGTAAAAAAGTTACGTGTCGCATCGCTATCTGGCTGACTGCTTAAAAATGTCCCGGCATTTGCGGCAAACGATGCGACATTTTTCTCCACATTATTATCAGCAGCTACCGTGGTATTTTCCATGCTCAACCGTGGCTGAACCGCATGCTGCGCGCGTGCTGCCATTACTGGAGTAAAGGTGACAGCGAGTGGGAAAAGAACCTGAACAGAGATATTTGCCCACGCCACGCAGCGGGCCAGAACTGAATAACGAAATCGTGGTTGTTTATGACCTGTTTTATAACGTGACATTGAGATAATTTCCTGATGAACGAATTAACGAACATAGGCAAACACAAATAATGGTGTCTGCTTGTCAGAAAAACCGGGGATTTCCCGGTTTCCTTTTCCGCAGAAAAGGAAATACCTTTATGTAAGAAAGTACACCGCCACCTAATATATCCAGTGCCTGTAGCCACTCATCAGGTGGTTGGGCGCGGGATTATATTTTTATTTATGGGTGAAAATTTAGCTTTTTGTGCAAGTCATTAAATAGATACCTAAGTTATATTTCTTACTCTGCGGACAGTGAATAATTCATTATTCAGAGTGAATAATAATGACCTACCTTTAATTAGCAACTATCGGAAATACGTCGAAGTAGGTATATACGCCAGGATAAACCGATATATTTTTTATGGATATTCATTTTCCTTCATCAGACTGTGAATTGCAGGGATATCGAACTTGCACGACTCATCGCAACACTCAAACAGATTTATGAATTTCGTTCATAACCCCTGACAAATCCTGCCGTCTAATCGAGCTCTTCCCTTTACGTTATGCTTCTCATGAACGATAACGGAAGGATAACACCATGCAAAAAGTAAAACTGACAACGGTATTGAAATGCCCCTGTTGGGCTTTGGTGTATTTCGGATGACCGATGCCGCCGAATGCGAAAGAGCGGTCATTGACGCTATTAACACCGGTTATCGACTGATTGACACCGCCGCCTCTTATCAAAATGAAATCCAGGTCGGGAACGCACTGAAACAAAGCGGTATCGCCCGTAACGAACTCTTTGTCACCACGAAACTCTGGTTGCAGGATACCAGTTACGAAGGGGCCAAAGCCCAGTTCGAACGCTCTCTGAATCGACTGCAACTTGATTACGTTGACCTGTACTTGATTCACCAGCCATATGGCGATGTCCACGGAGCCTGGCGTGCCATGGAAGAGCTGCAACAGGCCGGTAAAATTCGCGCTATTGGCGTAAGTAACTTCCATCCTGACCGACTGGCTGACCTTATCGCTTTTAATAACGTCGTTCCGGCGGTAAACCAGGTTGAAGTTAACCCTTTCAATCAGCAGCTACAGGCCGTTCCCTGGATGCAAAGTCGTGGCATTCAGCCAGAAGCCTGGGCACCGTTTGCGGTTACAGGGCGGTAAGCGATTATGCATCTACCTATTTACGTCGGTCACTCAGTCAGAGTCTTGCCCATATTCAATGAGGTTCAACACCGCAGCCAATGAAAAGTAGGCCATGCGGGGATTAATAGCATTACTCATTAATCAATCGCTCTTTTCATTTACGTGCTCTTTATGTAACATATTGCTTTTATTGATCTTCCTGGAGTTTGCATGAATAAGAATCTCATCCTCGCATTTGCATTATTTTCCTTACCTGTATTTGCAGAAGAAGATCTGGGGCCAGGCAAATATGTTTGTGACATTAGGATTTCCAGCCTGGATACCGCTACTCAAATTCTGTCAAAATCCGCAACAGTTCTCGATAATGGAAACAATTTCATCGTTCAAATGCCAAATGGAGATCAATTGTACTCTCCAGATCTGGAAAATGTTGATGATGGTATAAAACAAAAAGCAACAATAGGTGGAGTGACATTTATTCGTCGTCCAACTTTTAACGATCGCTTCATCGTGGAAGATGGAAATACAGGATTCTTCTATAAGATGCGAAACTGCGAGAAGAAATAAAGGAAGTTTGATAGCGATATCCTCCTGATTTTCAGGCTTTGTACCTGTTCAAGACTTACAACTACAAGCCGCTACGTGTTAACGCCTCCCAAAATAACCACCGTTAACCGTAGCGGTCATAGATACTATTATTTTAGCCACATTACTGGTGATAATGATAATTGATATTATGGCCGTATAGAAAATAAGCATTAATTATCAGAAAGTTTATTATGTAAACGCGTCCTAATGATTACGTTATTCCTCTTACCGATATTCGCCCAGAGCAACCATCAATTACACATATCATCAATTTTCGAGTTTTACTCTTTTCTCCACCATAAAATCAATAAAAGCACGAACTTTAGAGGGCATTCTCACCCGTGATGAAACATAAATATAAAATCCAGGAAATGAAACAGCCCAATCCTCAAGAATCGGCTGTAACTTGCCCGCATTGATATGTTCAGCGATTGCAAAATCCAGATGTTGAATGATACCCGTTCCATTCAGCGCCATTCGTATCATGCTTTCGTCATCATTAGAAATATACTTACCTGAAACCTCTATTTCGAACTCTTCATTACCCCCCACAACATTAGAAAACTCCCATGCAGAGAGTGCACCGCTACTTTTATGCCGCAACCGAAGGCAATTATGGTTACTCAGTTCCTGAGGCGTTTCAGGAATACCGTGTTCTTTTAAATAATCTGGCGATGCCACAGTAACCAGTTTAATAAGCGGAGAAACAGGAACGGCAGTCATATGCTCATCCAGTCCTTGCTCAAGACGTATGCCCACATCACAGCCGTCCGCAATAATGTTAGATAAACCGTCATCCATAATGAGTTCTATCTTTGTTTTGGGGTAACGAGTAAGAAACTCGCCAATATGAGGCTCAACAAGCATCCGTGCTGCAACACGGGAGGAATTTATTCTCAACAGGCCTGTAGGTTCAAGTTGGGTATCACCAACATCTTTCAAAGCATCATCAATTTGCCCCAAAGCCGACAACAGCACTTCATACAGACGCTGTCCTTCCTCAGTAAGCGACATATTGCGGGTCGTACGGTATATCAGCTTGGTGTTAAGACGTTCCTCAAGAGATTTTAAATTCTGGGACAATGCGGCCCGCGTAATACCCATTTCAGAAGCGGCTCTGGAAAAACTGCCGGCACGAACAATCAGCGCAAACCAGGCAAGAGAAGGCAAAATTGAAGGCTCTATTTTCATCATTGTAAACCTTAACTTAACACTGTGATAGATATTAGACCATTGATGATAACCAATACAAGTCATACTATTACGCCGTTCTCGATATGAACACAAATGCCAGTTGCGGATAATAGAAATGATATTTAAATCTGTTTAGGCAAATCCCTGGAGCTTGAAATGAAAACGGTTTCGATAAAACACACTTACTGGGATATAGCTGCTGATATCTATTTCCCTGACGATTTTAATAGTGAAAAAAAGTATCCTGCCATTATCAGTGCCCATCCAATTGGAAGCTGCAAAGAACAGACATCGGGTAGTGTGTATGGTGCCGCCCTGGCAAAAGCTGGCTTTATCGTCATTGCTTTTGATGCCAGTTTTCAGGGAAGCAGCGGTGGAGAACCGCGTTATCTGGAAGATCCAACAATGCGAGTAAAAGACTTCAGCATTGTCGTTGATTACCTTACCACCTTACCTTACGTTGATGCCGGGCGTATTGGTGTACTGGGTATTTGTGGTGGAGGTGGATATGCCATTAATGCCGCAATGACAGAACGTCGGATTAAAGCCATTGGTACTGTCACGGGTGCTAACTACGGGCGTCTTATGCGTGAGGGATTTACAGCGTTAAATCCTATCGGAGCACTCGAAGCAATGGCGCAACAAAGAACAGACGAAGCTAACGGCGCAAAACTTCGCGTAGATGATTTGCTCCCTTCTTCTCCGGAAGCAGCTCTTGAAGCGGGATTAACAGAAATAGACCTTTTTGAAGCAACAGAATATTATCGTTCGCCACGAGGCTGTGCGCCTAATGGGGTAAATCGTTCGCTATTTTCACATCAGACTGTTGCCGTGGGCTGGGATGCTTTTCATCTTGCAGAAGTCCTGTTAACTCAACCACTAATGGTTGTAGTGGGCGATAGAGTGGGCGCTTTTGGTGCCTATCGTGACGGCTGCGAAATTATTGGTCGTGCAGCCTCAAAACATAAAGAGTTGGTCGTGGTTGAAGGTTATTCACATTACGACCTGTATGATAAGCCAGAACCTGTGAAACAGGCGCTCGATAAATTAATTCCTTTTTACAAAACACATTTGTAATAACCTTGCAGGGAGATTCATTATCTCCCTGAGATTTATCCTTTATTGACTTCACGACAATAATAAAATTACTCAAAAAGAATTCTATTAAAGGAAAAAAGCATCAAAAAGTAGCAACTCAACTTATTAAGATTATACGCATTAAAATCAGATAAACATTTGAGGTATTGTTATGACAAATAAACACCCATCATTGTTTTCTCCTTTTATGCTGACAGAAAAAATAAAGCTACGTAATCGTATCGTTATGGCCCCTATGACGACCTGGTCAGCGAATCCTGATGGAACCATCTCTGAGCAAGAACTCGAATTTTATAAACGCCGCTCACAAAATGTTGGTTTAGTAATAACAGGATGTACCTATGTCACGCCAAGCGGCATTGGGTTTACTCATGAATTTGCCGCGTATGACGACCGTTTCATTAACAGCCTTGAAAAGTTAGCTGCTGCAGCCAAAAGTGGCGGTGCTCCGGCTATTTTGCAGATTTTCCACGCCGGTAATAAAGCCATCCCGGAGCTTGTGCCAAATTACGATGTTATTAGTGCCAGCGCATCAAGCGTAAAATCTGGTGACTTTATGAAGAGAGTGGTACAAAGCAGGGAAATGACTGAAAACGAAATTCAGGAAACCATTAGAGCATTCGGAGATGTCACAAAAAGGGCGATTAAAGCAGGTTTTGATGGCGTTGAACTTCATGGTGCGCACGGATTCCTTCTGCAGAATTTCTTCTCCCCTCTATTTAACCAGCGTAATGACCGATGGGGAGGAGATCTTGAAGGACGTATGCGCTTCCCGCTGGCCGTATTACAGGAAGTAAAAAATGTAGTCTATGAATATGCGACAAAGCCCTTTGCCATCGGTTACAGAATATCTCCTGAAGAATCTGCAACAGGGGGGCTGCGGATAGAGGATACTTATAAACTCCTTGATCGGCTCATTTCATCCGGTATTTCGTATATACATACCTCGCTGGTCAGTATTAACGATAGCTACCCTGTTGAGTCGCCAAATGGCCCCCGAACTATTGAATTGATTTTAAATCATATTGCAGGCAGAGTGCCGGTAATCGCTGCAGGTAAAATACGCACACCGTCTCAGGCTCAAGAAGCAATTTCCGCTGGCCTGCCACTTGTTGCGATCGGTAAAGGGCTGGTGATAAATCCAGAATGGGTGACTTTAGCTGAATCAGGTAGAGGCCATGAAATTCAAACAGCCCTTAATCCACAACGTGTTCCTGAATTAACCATTCCGGATAAACTATGGGATCAAATTCAGGCATCGAAAGGAACTGGCTGGTTTCCGTTAATGGATTAAATATCTATTACTCTCCCGAGAGTAAAACTATCAAACCAATGAGTAACCGATACAGCCTCGCAAATTCTTTCAGATAATTAACCCGTCACTGCGGCACGTTCTCTCATAAGGCGTGCCTGCTGTGTAATCCAGTATGTATCCGGCATACTTGACGGTTTAATAGAACTCAATTCCTTTCCCAGGTTACCAACAACGATATCTTGTATAACACCCCAGGAGATACGACATTATGATGAGATGAGGTATGCTCCTCAGCGCCAATCAACGCCAGGGCTGGGCCAGTTTTGAGATCAGACTCATTCCCGGACTGACTTCAGGCGACATATATCAATGACGTTGGTGCAATAAAAGATAGCCGATGTAATACATCCATTCAAATTTGTGATACATGTCAAAAAATTGGTTGACCAAACTCGTTATTTATATAAGTGCACTCTTTTTTAAAGCGAGGAAGTACCAATGAAAGAGAATAAAGTACAGCAAATCAGTCATAAACTGATTAATATCGTTGTTTTGGTAGCAATTGTAGAATACGCCTATTTATTTCTCCATTTCTATTAATAACGGCAATAAACTGTTCACTTCAGTGATATTTAAAATATGCATCCTCTCCCTTTTTTTTAAGTAATTATTATATCCGTGGGAGAGGAATACACGCTGTCAGGTAATCAATCAAACTGCGATAAATCATCGGCCAGTAAAGTGGAGATAGCCTCCATTCTCGAAAAATTCATACTCTCAGCGAAACCATCATCAATCACTCATCCAGGCGTTTATGGGAGCGTCGCCAATGGCTGCTAACAATGCCAGACTTCCCCGTTGCCGAAATTCCACATACCACAAATGGTCACAGGGATTGGGTGTTGAAATGATCCGGATGAGCATGTATCTTTACGGTTATGTTATAACATAACAGGTAAAAATGATGAAACCCAATATCCATCCTGAGTATCGTACTGTGGTGTTCCATGACACCAGTGTTGATGAGTACTTTAAAATCGGCTCGACTATCAAAACAGACCGTGAGATTGAGCTGGATGGCGTAACGTATCCGTACGTGACAATTGATGTCTCTTCGAAATCGCACCCGTTCTATACAGGGAAGCTGAGAACAGTGGCATCAGAAGGAAATGTTGCACGGTTCACCCAACGTTTTGGTCGTTTTGTTAGCACGAAAAAGGGGGCGTGATGAAAGTCCTTAACTCTCTGCGTACCGCAAAAGAACGCCATCCAGACTGTCAGATTGTGAAGCGAAAAGGACGGCTGTATGTGATTTGTAAATCTAATCCACGTTTTAAGGCCGTTCAGGGGCGTAAGAAAAAGCGTTGATTCATAATTCGCCGGATTAACGATATTTGTCTGATTAATAATCAGACCGGATTAATGTTGGTGTATTGATTACACCAACATTAATTTTCCTGGAAATATATTCTTTAAGTTCATTTAAAGCCAACTGCCTGACGTTTCTCTCCGAATATTCCATTATATTAATGTTGATTTGTTGACCAACTTCGCCCCTGTATGCTGGTATCAACTCTCTTTTAGACTGAACAAGCCACTCCGCTCCCTCCCTTTGCGGAGCAGCCTGCATTTACACTCAAACTGTTAAGATGATAAATGTGGTAAATCTGTTGGTACTAACATAAAAACGTTTACGCCACAGGAACAGCCTGATCCACCGGTAACCCCATCGCCGACGTTCGAGTGCCAGTTAGAGTAACGCGCACAGATGACTGCACGCAGTGCCCTGTCAAAGAGACCATCGTTCCTGTGACAGCTGGCAGCCTTCGTTTAACTTCACTTAATCTGGCTCTTGGGGGCTTA
>ERZ507021.495-NODE-495-length-9820-cov-6.24455_pt1 | contig 9820 bp, 6 predicted proteins | sample MGYA00512877_ERZ507021 | MGnify/ENA metagenome assembly ERZ507021 | reverse complement strand
CCATTGCCCTTTTTCTATCCAAATTTTTCGTCTGGGTAGAATTCTATTTAATCTTGGCAGATTGTAAAATTTAAGTTGAACATTTAAGTGGACAGAAAAACCCATCAAGGTCTTTAATGGTGTTACCACAACATTCCATTAGAAAGAAGGACCTTGATGGGCACCACTATTTTATCATTCCAGAACCGCGTTGTCATTGAAACGCTTCATAATGAAGGACGTTCCTTACGATACATCGCTAATTACTTAGGCTTTAGTAAGACCACGATCTTTAATGAACTTCACCGACTAAATGGTGAGTATCAGGCTGAGCTAGCGCAATCTGACTGCGAACGAAAGGTTAGTCAACGGGGGCGAAAGTCTTCGCTCACTAAAAACCTTAAGCACTTGATTGAGGAAAAGATTCAAGTCCAGAAGTGGTCTCCTGAACAAGTTGCCCATGTGGTTGGGATTGCCTACAAGACGGTTTATAACTGGATTGATCAAAAATGGCTTGATGTGCAGTTATCTGATTTGCCTGATCATGGAATACGTCGCCATCGCGCTAAAGAAAAGCGGGGTACATTCAGTCACGGCCGCTCAATTGAGGAGCGTCCTCATAAAATCGAAACTCGCCAGGAATTTGGCCACTTTGAAGCTGACACCGTGCTTTCTGGCAAGCGTAAAGGTCAAGCTGTGGCTACTTTTGTGGAGCGTAAGAGTCGCCTGACAATTGTTAAACGGCTCCATGGTCGCGATAGTCAATCCATGACTCAAGCCGTGCTTGAACTAGCTAGTCAACTTCAAGACAAACTCAAGACGCTGACCGTAGATCATGGTAAAGAGTTCGCTAACTACCAGGCAATTGAGCAGCGAACTGGTACTCCGGTTTATTTTGCCCATGCTTATTCACCACATGAACGCGGTAGTAATGAGAACCGTAACCGAGTTTTACGGCGCTTTATTCCCAAAGGCCAAGCTATTGAAGAGTTAAGCGATCACAAGCTAGTTCAAATTAATTGGTATCTGAATTCCCGACGACTTAAATGTCTTAACTGGCATACACCAATCGAGATCTTCTTGCTTAATCTGCGTCACTAAATTCGTTCAAGTTATTTCTTGCAATCTGCCATTTCCAAAAGGCGACATTGTTATACAAAAGAAATAAGCACCCCAGCTCAAGAACTAGAGTGCTTTTAAAATATTGGTTTTATAAAGATATACCTTTATCACATTCCTAATTAATCAGTTTCAAAATAATAATCATCAAGTGCATAAGTAACGACGGGGGTAATATGCAACTTATACTTTTCAACAAGATCCGCCAATCCCTGGCCATCAATTAGAGTTACGGTGTTATTTCCTTGGGTAGCTTTTATTTTTGCCCTATCAGTAAAATGACTTGTAGTAACAAAAATCCCATATTCGGCATTAAAGCTATCCATAACACCTTTGAATTTATCAATTTCGGGTTCTGAGACAGCACCTGTTGTATACCTTTTACACTGAATTGCTACTCGGCTGGTCCGAAATTCATCTGAAGTGAAATAACCAAACCCGTCAATTCCATGATCACCCGAGCGCACAATGCCACGATGCTTATCAATACTTACGCCCATTTTAGCAATCAGCAAACGGGAAAAGCTTTCAAATTTACCTGAATCAAACTTCTTTAACTGAATTAACAACTGACCTTTCCAATTCATATTAGAGGTGTCTTCTTCATCAGAGGGATCCGAAGTCATGATTTCAGGAAGTACATCCTTGGGGGCTTTTTGTTGTGCCTTATTTCGCTCATAGCGTTCCTTGTTTTTCTTATTCCAATAAGCAGCCTTCATTTCTTCCTGCTTCTTAGTTGGGTAGTGAGATATATCATCTTTTTCACCTAAAGCGGTAAGAGCAATATCTTCACCCCTTTTTGGTTTCTCAACATATCCAACACTAACCAAGTTGCGAATACCAAAATTAAAATCAAACATGAACGGCGAATAGGTTCCGCTTTTGCCCTGTTTGGTAGCAAAGACCTGATCATAGGAGAGCCCGTCATAGCCCCTATCTGCTATGGCCTTTCTTAAATCTTTACGGCTAGCAGAACCGCCCAGATCTCTCAAGGCTAAGACGATAGCCTTTTCCACCGATCGTCGTTTATACGACATTACTGAATCATTTCCTTTTTACTTCTCACTATTTTCATCTTTATAGAAACTTTCATCTACTTCAAACTTAGGCAATTGATTAATTAAATCAACAGTTTGAACTGAAACATTAATAATACTTAGCAATAAGTTAAAAATATATTTTGGATCATCACTAAAATCATTTGGATCGTCAGTAATACCAGATTTCTTGTCAGTTTTTACGCGATATTGATCCATAATCCATTCAATTGCAGAACGACCATTTATGATATATTGATACGCTTTATCCGGAATATTGGAGATGGTTATTGAATCGTTGAAAATGATTGTTGAACGATCCTTCTCTAATTTATTAGTTTCTGGATTGCGCTTCTTAGCAAACTTCATCTTTTGAACCGTATAGTTGGTAGACCCTTTAATCAGAATATTAACAGCCTCATAAGGATCGACTTCTTCATAATTAATGTGCAGGTTCATTAATTGTTTCCCTATTTTCACATATTTATCTTTATTTTTTGCAATAGGAATACGTGCAAGATCTTTTCGTAGATCGTTAGCATACTTGCTTTGATAATTTTTAGAGTTTAGCAGGCCATACACATATGCAAAAGCGTCATTTTCTGACAATCCTATTTTTTTCAAAAAGGTGTGATTTAAGTTACTGTTTGAATCAATTAAGTTTAAATTTTCGTTATTATATCTCATGAACCCTTGGCCAGTATCTTCCGCATGATAATCTGGCATGTACTTACTAACAAGTACAGAAAATTTTCTGCTTGCACTTCGACCAGTTGTTACTATTACTTTATTTGAATCACCCCATTGTTTAAAGTATTTACCTGGCCGATGTACTAAGGAACGGTCATATAACTCCCACTTTTTTGTGAAAGGCCGATAAAAGATTTGAACTAAATTGTCAGAAACTGCTAACTTTTGATAAGATAAGGCCCTTTTTTCTAGTTCAGAAGTCCAGTTTATCTTTTTACTATCCATATTCAAATCTTCCTTAGTAGGGTTTTTCAATTGCTTTAGTTTATCAATTTCACTATTAAAGTTATTTACTAATCTAAGAGAATTTTTGTGAACCTTATCTTTATTGAATCCAATCACCCAGCTATCTCTCCCTGTGCTAATTCCAATCGCACTTTCATTGAATACTGATGGAATCTTTGTCTTATCGGGGGCTAGGGAAGAATAACTTTGATAGTGCGGATCTCTCTGATTAATCCAGTCATTATTATCATCTGGCTTGATTTTTTCCCACTCTAATCCATTAATGGACGTAGCTTTATCTATTGAATCCAGTTTCTGTTTACGAGTTAAATAATCGCCAATATCATGATAATAAATTTCGTGGTCGGTTCCTCCATCCTTTATTAGAATGCTAATAGCAATTGGGGCGCGACTGCCGGACCCAAATATTTTCCCGCCTTCCTTGCGCGATTGTTCACCCTGCGTTCTTTGATTACCACGCAGGTTATAAATATAAAGATGATTAAATTCCCTATATAGTGAGGCACGCAAACCATCGGTACTGTTACTGTCAAGATAGCTTCCATTGGTAACAAAACCTATGATTCCTTTATCTCTTATACGATCACTGGCCCATCTAAATGCTTTTATATAGCTATCAAATAAAGCATTTTTAGCAGTGGAATTTGATCTTGCAGAGTAAGTATCACTTATTCTTTCCTCTAGATGCGAATAATGTATATTAGCATTATTATCGTTTTGATTCTTTTGCCCGACCGAATAAGGAGGATTACTAATAATAGCAGTAATTGGCTGTTCCTGTTGTTTCTTTAATCGTGCGTTATTTTGCCCCAATAACTCATCCATAAATGAGTTCTCTCGCTCCGTACTTTCGAATGTATCAGTAAGGACTATTCCATCAAATGGCTTATATCCTCTATCAGGGCCATTAACTTCATCGAAAACTGCTTCGATATTAACAGCGGCAATGTAATAACTTAATAGAACGATTTCATTAGCGTGTAGCTCATGGAGATACTTTCTTAGAATATCGTCGAAAGTAATTTGACCATCATCCATTTGTTTCTTCAGATATTCAAGCGTACGCGTAATGAAGGTTCCTGTTCCAGTAAATGGATCTAAAATGTGGACTCCTTTATCTGCAAGGTGCTTTCCAAAGTATTTCTGAAGAGCATCATCAACTGAATGGACAATAAAGTCAACAACTTCCACTGGCGTAAAGACAATTCCTAGTTGCTCCGTCGTATCCTTGAATCCGGTACTAAAAAATTTATCATATAGCGTTACGATCAGTTTCTGCTTACCAGCAGCGTTATCAATTCCTGAGGCACGGAGCTTAACAGAATCGTAAAATGGCTTTAACTGTTCTTGTTCTTTTTCAAAACCAAACAGCTTAAATGTTGTAATAACCTCATTTAATGATTTAGAGACTACATTGTTTTTAACAAAATCGTAGTCCCCGAATAGCGCATCGAAAATAGGCTCAGTGATAAGATGCTGTGCCAACATCTCAATAGCTGCATCTTTATCAATGGAGTCATTAATATTGTGATGTAAACTCGTAAGAAACTTGTCAAATGCCAAACGAGCCCCATCATTACTCTCAATCAAGTCATTAATGCGCCGAATATACATCTTGGCAATGTCCGATACGTCTTTAGACCAATCTTCTAGGTAACGACGATCTCCAACCTTCTGCACAACTTTGCCATAGAAAGCTGTCTGCATTTCTCGCCAATTAAGGGGTAATTCTAGCTGTCTAGGTGCTTGGCCCTCCTCAATTTGCTTACCATTATTTTCAGTTACATCACCGTCAGGACTTGAATTAACCCCAGTAAAGTTAATACGCCCATCCTTCTTTTTATTGAGATCAAGGTGGTTAACTTCAGCATCAAAACGCTCATCGGTAGAACGCAGGGCGTTCAATACTTGCCAGACCTGTTTATATTTCTTATCGTTATCCAGAGCATCCTTAGGATCTACACCGTCGGCAACCACAATAGGCAAGATGATGTATCCATATTCCTTGCCTTCAGCTCGCCGCATAATACGACCAACCGCCTGAACAATATCAACCTGAGATTTCTTGGGGCTGAAGAAGATAATGGCATCTAGGTTAGGAACGTCAATGCCTTCTGTAAGGAACTTAACATTAGATAAGACTCGGGCATGATTGTCTTCAATATCATCGTCAGCAAGCCAATCCAGTGCTTCTTCCTTTTGAAGTGCGTTTAGGCCACCGTCAACGTGCTTAACATCAACGCTAAAACTCTCAGTTGATTTGGTATCTAAATACTCGTTAACAACAGATTCAAATTCGTCAGATAAAATCTTTGAATGTTTAATAGAATCGGTAAAAGCAATAGCCCGTTTCATAGGAGCCCCTGTGATCTCACCAGTAATGCCATTACGCTTAACCATGGCATTCCAAACACCGATGATATTTCCAATATCACCGACGTTTAATTGATTATCGGCAGCCATTACGCGTTGCATGTCTTTGTTAATATATGATTCGCTGACGGCTAGTACCGTGACCTTATAATCGGTTAGGTATCCTCTAGCAACAGCCTCGCCAAATCCTAAACGGTAAATCTCTTCACCGTATTTCTTGGGATCGTCCATTGAGGAAACAACAATACTGTTTTCCTTAGCCTTACGCTTAGCATTTTGGTCATAAATCTTTGGCGTGGCCGTTTGGTAAAGACGCAGTTTGCTTTTAACGTTCTTGTTAGAATGTACCTTTGTAAACACACTGTCTTCGCCCAGCGGCTTTGCCCCAGTGGTCCGGTGAGCTTCATCAGCAACAATCAAATCGAATTCTGGATAACTGGCCTCTTGCGCTTTATGGATGACGTCAATAGATTGATACGTGCTAAATATTACTGTCATATTTTGACCAATATCTAATGATTTGACTGAATTATAATTGCCCATCAACTCTTTAACGTTGGTTGTTGGTTCAAATCCGATATCCTTAGCTCCGAGGTCGTCATCAGAACTCTTCTTTTTCTGGTTGGCTTTATGATCAGATACAACAGAGAATGACGTCATATGGATATTATCAGAAACATCATTGTTCCAATTAAAAAGCGTTTGCGTCAAGAGTTGGATGCTTGGGACTAAGTAAAGAACATTAAAGTTGGTCTTCCCCTGGTCTTTCATTAATGCCTCGGCAATCTTCAAGCTGGTAAATGTCTTGCCAGTACCCGGCGCCATAATCAGCTTACCGCGATCATGATCCTTGAAATACTTCAATGAGTTATTAATCGCAGCTTTTTGGTAATAGCGAAGTTTTTTGACCGTTTTATTTGAGAGGTTGTTCTCTTTAGCAAACGAGAATTTTTCCCAATTAAAATGAGCATGACGTAGCTGGGACAATCCAATCCGCGTAATTGGTTTTGTATTGTTTTCAAGCGCTGCCTCAGCATTTCTATTCCACTGATCTGTAGAAGAAACCAGAAGACCTGATGAGTAGTAGTCTTTCCCCATTTCAGCTACAAAAGAGTTGATTGTATCCTTACCAACCTTCCCCTTGTAGTATTTGGCTTGAACAGCAGTTAAATTGCCGGCATAGTCACGTGCAACAATGTCCACACCCAAGTCACGCTTGGGAATACCGTATTTTTCTGGTACTTCGCTTAACATCCATACATCCGAAAACTTCTGCTTATATGCAGGCTCATTTTTTAGATAAGCAACCACCATTTTTTCAAAAGCAGTTCCTCGATCCCGCTGTTTATCAAGATTACTGTCGATCTGTTCAACTAACTGGTCAAATGTCGCCATGATAATGCTCCTTAATTTCCTTTGTAAAATACTTGTTTTATTTTTAATTATAGTCTTACCGTCCAATCAGAGATACCGAGTTCCTTAGCAATATCAGTTTGCGATTCATTAGCGGTTAGTTGCATCATAATCAGTCGTTTAATAGCCTGACTGATATGGTGGCGATACTTAACGCCCTCAACTCTGAACATTTTGGAGGAAATTGTAATCACCAATATGCTATAATGTAATTACGGGGTGATATTATGCAAGAAATTCGTGAAAATTCAAAGTTTTTTAAGTCTGGAAATTCGTTTGGTCTACGATTAACCAAGAGCGACAAAGAGAAAATGAATGCTCAACCAGGTGATGAGTATGAAAAAGATATTTCTCCCGACGGTCGTGTAATAACATTCAAGAAAAAAGAAGATATAAGTAAAGATACACAGCAAATGATAGACAAAATTTTTGATGAAGATTCTGATTTGATAGACGCTCTCAAGGATTTGTAATATGGAGTATTTAACAGAAAAAGAAATTTTAGCTATAAATAAACAGGTAATTAAAAGAGTGGGTGAAGGAGTCTATGGAGTGCAATATCCAGAGGGCCTGAGTTTAGTAGTTGAGCAACCCCAGATGGTTGTTTTTGGTGAGGAATTATATCCAACAATTTGGGTTAAAGCTGCATATGTAATGCAGAAAATCACGAAAAAACACATATTTTCTGACGGAAACAAAAGGACGGCTTACATTGTTACAAAGTTGTTCTTAATGAAAAATGATTATCATCTCAAAGTCACTAAAGAAGAGGGTATAGCTTTAATGCTTGGTATTACTACACAGGATGATACCGAAGAAATTATGCTTAAAGTAGCACAGTTCTTAAAAGAACACTCAAGTCGAATAAAGGGGCAAGATCACCATTAGTGAAAATTAATGGTGGTTTTCTTTGATAAAAACCATATTTTATAAAGTATTTACAATCTTCGGAACGCCCTAAAAGAGGGAAACGAGAGCAACGGCCATTACATAAAAGATTGTGAAAATACAATTCAGCACCCCATACGAACGCATATAAATAGGTATCTTATGAGGGGACGCACTTTTCACAAATTCGATATTTTGGCAACGAGATATATGGGGGGTATCTAAAAATTAACAAATATTGTTGGTTATCTAAGGGGGGGGTACTTTCCACTAAGAGAAGAAATGTATGAGGGGGTGGTTATATCAGTAGCTTAACTCACACACCACGGATTTTTTAAGTAGGGGGTACACCCCTATATGGCCATGAGATCAATTCTGAGCCGTTTTAATCATTTAAGGCATAATTTATCGGATTTAATCCTAAAATGGCTAAAAACGGCTCCTGTGGGCCAATATGTAGTCTCACACAGTAACAACACTTGGGAAGAGGAGCTTGGAAACTTGGTCGACTTAATGGGGGGCGTTGGTTCTGGACCAGATAGCAGAATAGAATGACTGATCGTGATGATCGGTCTTTTTTTATTGCCGTAAAGGTCATAGAGACTGGCCGCCAAGGGCGTTTTGGGAGTTGGTGGAATGGGGGAATTGAGCAGGTATACTCACACATGAGCGATTTTTTTGAAAAGAGGGCAAAATTGAGGGATTTTGGGGCTGTAACGCCCTTATTTATGGGGTTCGTATTAAGTCATCTTTGATGAGGCGATAATGGCTGTAACGCCCTTAATAATGGGATGAATTAGCATTCTAGCTTCGGCTAAGAAAAAGTGGCAGAATGCGGTCAATTGCCCTTATTTATGGGGTTCGTATTAAACCGTGTACAGAGAAATAGAAAGCTATTTTATTATGGCAGATTGCAAGAAATAACTTGAACGAATTTAGTGACGTAGATTAAGCATGAAGATCTCGATTGGTGTATGCCAATTAAGACATTTAAGTGGCCGTGAATTCAGATACCAATTGATTTGAACCAGTTGGTAATCACTTAGTTCTTCAATGGCTTGTCCCTTGGGAATAAACCGTCGTAAAACTCGGTTACGGTTCTCATTACTACCGCGTTCATGTGGTGAATAAGCATGGGCAAAATAAACCGGAGTACCAGTTCGCTGCTCAATTGCCTGGTAGTTAGCGAACTCTTTACCATGATCTACGGTCAGCGTCTTGAGTTTGTCTTGAAGTTGACTAGCTAGTTCAAGCACGGCTTGAGTCATGGATTGACTATCGCGACCATGGAGCCGTTTAACAATTGTCAGGCGACTCTTACGCTCCACAAAAGTAGCCACAGCTTGACCTTTACGCTTGCCAGAAAGCACGGTGTCAGCTTCAAAGTGGCCAAATTCCTGGCGAGTTTCGATTTTATGAGGACGCTCCTCAATTGAGCGGCCGTGACTGAATGTACCCCGCTTTTCTTTAGCGCGATGGCGACGTATTCCATGATCAGGCAAATCAGATAACTGCACATCAAGCCATTTTTGATCAATCCAGTTATAAACCGTCTTGTAGGCAATCCCAACCACATGGGCAACTTGTTCAGGAGACCACTTCTGGACTTGAATCTTTTCCTCAATCAAGTGCTTAAGGTTTTTAGTGAGCGAAGACTTTCGCCCCCGTTGACTAACCTTTCGTTCGCAGTCAGATTGCGCTAGCTCAGCCTGATACTCACCATTTAGTCGGTGAAGTTCATTAAAGATCGTGGTCTTACTAAAGCCTAAGTAATTAGCGATGTATCGTAAGGAACGTCCTTCATTATGAAGCGTTTCAATGACAACGCGGTTCTGGAATGATAAAATAGTGGTGCCCATCAAGGTCCTTCTTTCTAATGGAATGTTGTGGTAACACCATTAAAGACCTTGATGGGTTTTTCTGTCCACTTAAATGTTCAACTTAAATTTTACAATCTGCCAAGATTAAATAGAATTCTACCCAGACGAAAAATTTGGATAGAAAAAGGGCAATGG
>ERZ507021.491-NODE-491-length-9906-cov-5.61009_pt1 | contig 9906 bp, 7 predicted proteins | sample MGYA00512877_ERZ507021 | MGnify/ENA metagenome assembly ERZ507021 | reverse complement strand
AGTTCAGACGTGTGCTCTTCCGATCTTTTCAGAAAGACAAAGGCGAATTCTTCGCCAAGAGCGTGAAGTTCAAATATCCGCGTCAGCGCAAAACCGTCGTCGCCGACGGCGTCGGCCAGGGCTACAAAGAGGTCCAGGAGATCAGCCCCAATCTGCGCTACGTTATCGACGAGCTGGATCAGATCTGCCAGCGCGATCGCACTGAAATCGATCTCAAGCGTAAAATCCTCGACGATTTACGCCATCTGGAAAGCGTGGTCACCAATAAGATCAGCGAAATCGAAGCCGATCTGGAAAAGCTCACCCGTAAGTAAGAGCATCCCGGCGGCGCGTTGCCTGGCCGGGCTGGTGGTCTCTATCCACTCCAGACAGCATGCATCGTCCAGGCCGGGTATGGCGCGTCGCTGCCCGGCATTTGCCTCCACGTCTTAGCGTTGTTCGTCCAGCTGCAGCGCGATATACAGCAGCAGCCTGTCGTCAAAGCTACCGAGATCCAGGCCGGTCAGCTCCGAGATACGGTTCAACCGGTACTCCAGCGTATTGCGATGAATAAACAGCGCCTTTGACGTCGCCAGCGGCTGCACGTTATGGCGAAACCACGCCTGCAGCGTCCGCCGCAGCAGCCCGTTGTTGTCCATGGCCTTCAAACGCGCCAGCGGACGGGCCAGCTCATTGGCCTGCCAGCCGCCGCGCAGGCTGTCGAGCAGCACCGGCAGCATCAGATCCTGATAGAAATAACTGCGGCTCTCCGGCATCCGCTGCTTGCCAACCATCATCGTCGTCCGTGCGGTACGGTAAGAGCGGGCGATACTTCCTGGGCCGGTGAAGAAGTTGCCCAGCGCCACGCGAAAGCGCAGCTGGCCATTCTCTTTCATCCTGGCGATAAGCTGCTCGACGCGCCGGACGTGATCGTCAGCGTCCCAGCGGCCAAAGCTGTTCAGCGCCGGTTTCAGCACCACCATTTCCGTGAGCGAGACAATGGCCACCAGATTATTGCGATCGGGGGTGGTCAGCGCGTTCTGTAACTGTTGCAGTTCCGCCATCGCGCTGTCCACGCCGAGCTGACCGCTGTCTACCTCAATCATCGCCACCACGCGCGGCTGATTGAGATCGATGCCTAAACGCTGAGCCCATTCGTTCAGCGCCGGGGTATGCTCTTCCGCCTGAATCAGGTTCATCACCAGCTCTTCGCGCAGACGGCTGTCCTGGGCCAGGAGATGCATCAGCCGCGACTGCTCCAGCATCATCTCTGCTGTCATGCACACCAGCTCGCCATATTTTCGCAGCGACTCCGGCTCGCCGGTCAGGCCGATCACCCCGACGATCTCCCCCTCCAGGCGCAGCGGCAGGTTAATCCCCTGGCGAACCCCGTGCAGATGGCGAGCGACCGCGTCGTCGATATCCACCACCCGTCCCTGGGAGAGGACCAGCAGCGCACCTTCGTGCAATTCACCAATCCTTTCCCGATCGCCGCTGCCGATGATCCGCCCGCGGGCATCCATCACGTTGATATTGGTATCGATGATGCGCATGGTCCGCGCCACAATATCCTGCGCCATTTTGGTATCAAGATGCCAGCCAGCCATGTAGTCCTCCCCTTTGCTGGGCACCAGCATAAAAGAGTCATCGTCGCGCTGCATTGTGCATTTGCACTAAGCCGGGGTGAGATATGTGGAGTTGTGGGGGCGGTCACAGAACGAAAAAAGCCCCTGCCCTCGGCGAGGGAAGGGGCTGGGAAGCGAGCGCTGGCGGTTACTGCAACAGCAGATAGATAGAGGCGTCGCCGCGCTGAATGTTCAGCGCCAGTACGGACGGTTTGGCGTCGAAGATTTTCCGCAGATCGGCGATGTTTTTCACCGGCTGCTGATTCGCCCCGACGATGACGTCGCCTTTCTTGAGGCCAATCTGTGCCGCCGGGGTACCGGCTTTCACATTATTGACCACCACGCCCTTATCCTGACCCTTATTGCTCATTTCCGCCCCTTCAATCCCGTTGAAGATGGTGCTGGAGTCAACCTGGGTCTGGTTGCTCTGCTGCAGTTCGACGGTCACGGTCACCGGTTTGCCGTCGCGCAACAGACCAAGCTCAACTTTGCTGCCGATAGGCATGGTGCCGACCTGGGCACGCAGCGCGGCGAAGCTGCTGATCGCTTTCCCGTTGAGGGAGGTGATGACATCGCCGGCTTTAATGCCCGCTTTCGCGGCCGCCGAACCTGGCATTACCTGGCTGACGAAGGCCCCGCGCTGGGCATCGACTTTCATCGCTTTCGCCAGCTCAGAGTTCAGTTCGGTGCCCATAATGCCGAGCTCACCGCGTTTCACCTGGCCATATTTCACCATCTGCTCGGTCAGGTTTTTCACCATGTTGCTCGGGATAGCAAAACCGATACCGATGTTGCCGCCGTCCGGTGCGAGGATCGCGGTGTTGATACCGATCAGTTCGCCGTTCAGGTTAACCAGCGCACCACCGGAGTTACCACGGTTGATCGCAGCATCGGTCTGGATGAAGTTTTCATAGTTTTCGGCATTCAGACCGCTACGCCCCAGCGCAGAGACAATCCCGGAAGTTACCGTCTCGCCCAGACCAAACGGGTTACCAATTGCTACGGTGTAATCACCCACGCGCAGTGCATCAGAATCCGCCATCTTAATTGCGGTCAGATTTTTCGGGTTCTGGATCTGGATCAGCGCGATATCAGAGCGCGGATCTTTGCCAACCATCTTCGCGTCGAACTTACGACCATCGCTCAGCTGGACTTTAATCACCGTCGCGTTATCAACAACGTGGTTGTTGGTGACGACATAGCCTTTATCGGCATCAATGATGACGCCGGAACCCAGCGCCATGAATTTCTGTTGCTGGCCGCCGCCATTACCGCCCTGGCCCCCCTGGCAGAACGGAGAGCTCTGGAACGGAGAACCTTCCTGGCAGAACGGAGAATCATCACCGAAGAACTGCTGGAAATTACGCGGCATACGCGGCGTATTAACGGTTGTGCTACCTTCTACGTTAATGCTGACCACTGAAGGCATCACCTTTTCGAGCATCGGTGCAAGGCTTGGCATCTGCTGGGCTGTCGTTGCTGAAGAAGTCTCAGCCGCCGTTGCAGAGAGCGGAGATAACGCCAAACCTAAACTCAGAGCCAGTGCACTCAGTGCTAATGTGGTTTTTTTCATGTATTTCAGTCTCGATTAACAGATAACGCAAAATTGCTGTGTTCTTCAGATTCGTTTTATAGCGCGAAGTTCCGAACTAAAGTTTCTGCAAAAGGTAAAAATTTATTGTTCGTCTTTACAAAAGCCTGGTTATTGTTCTACGGCCATCAGACGTCGGTATTCATCCCAGGCATAGAGGTCGGTCATACCGCTGATATAATCCTGCAGCAGGCGGCAACGGTAATAATATTCCCATAGCGGAAACTCAGGAGAATCTGACGGTAATTTACTGACAGCCTCGACATAGGCCAGCCGATGGCGCGTCGAGAGTTTGTGGAATAAGCGCGATTCAATAGGGAAACGTTTCACCCGTTCTTTTTCTACCAGTTCAGTAAAGTCTGATAACGACAGGCTTAATAAAGGGCGATAAATCTCTAATAATCCGCTAATGACCCGATAGCCCTGCAATTCAAGCTGCTCGACATCTGGATGGCTAAACACATGTTTTACAGCGACATTTTTATATAGCTTTAGAAGATCGCTGCATTCGCTGGCATCTTCCAATAATGCATGATTAAACGTTCCGGCGAAAATCGCAGGCAGATTATCAATAAATCGTTGTGCCGCGTAGGGTACCAGTTTATTTAGGGTGTTTACCCGTAAATACATAAAAAACTGATCTTCCGTACTGCGGCTTAAACTATTTGAGCGTGATTTTTCCCAGGCATTTTCAACCACCAGCGAAAAGAGCGAACCTTTCTCATGCTGGCCCCACGCTTCGTGCAAATGATGATAAAGCTGCTCAACGGTAAATATTCTTTTCTCTACCGCATCTTCAAGGTCTGCCACACAATAGGAGATGTCGTCGGCAGCTTCCATAATCCACGTTAATGGAAAACGACTGTAAAGCGCCAATTTAAGTTCTATACGCAACCGGGCAATATAGGCTTCTTCAGAAAGATAATAACCCGGCTTTTTCATTAAATAGTGATGCGTCTCAGGCGTTTCGCCACGCCACCACGCCGGACGGGTATATTTTAAAATACCGCCAACCTGTGCCCAGGTGAGATTCATCCGCATCAATGTATGCACCAGACGAATACCTTGTGCATTCCCCTCAAAATGACATAAGTCCTGACGTATTTTGCGCCGCAGCTCGTTAAGCGGTTCTTCCCCGTCCCGTAAACGTAGTGCTGCCACGCTGCAGCGATCGTCAGTCAGAGGCTGGCTTTCGGCATCTTCCGGTTGCAAACGCTGGCGAAACCAGTCATTTATCGCCGCTTCGCCAAAATGACCAAACGGCGGATTGCCGATATCGTGCATCAGGCATGACATCTCAACAATGCTTTCAAAAGGGCCGGTCAGTTCATCCAGGCCGTATGCTTCCAGCAATTTAAGCTCTTTCAGACGGCTTAAAATTTCTTTGGCGATGTAGCGCCCCACCTGCTGGACTTCCATCGAGTGGGTAAGACGCGTGCGCACGGCGGCATTGCGCTCCAGTGGAAAAACCTGGGTCTTTTGTTGCAGACGACGAATTGCCGGAGAGTTGATGATACGCCCGCGATCGCTCTCGAAGATTCGCAGGATCTCATGTTCGGTTTTAACGCCCTGCGGTGAACGGTAACGACGATGCCAGTTTATTTTTTTTCGGAAATCAATCTGTGCCATGTCCTCTCCCGCGTGAGAAATACGCTTCCCCGTAAGCGCATGGTAAACTATGCCTTCAAATCGGGCTTATCGCGAGTAAATCTATGAAAATCGGCATCATTGGTGCAATGGAAGAAGAAGTTACGCTGCTGCGTGACAAAATCGAAAACCGTCAAACTATCAGTCTGGGCGGTTGCGAAATCTATACCGGCCAACTGAATGGAACCGAGGTTGCGCTTCTGAAATCGGGCATCGGTAAAGTCGCTGCGGCGCTGGGTGCCACTCTGCTGTTGGAACACTGCAAGCCAGATGTGATTATTAACACCGGTTCTGCCGGTGGCCTGGCGCCAACGCTGAAAGTGGGCGATATCGTTGTCTCGGACGAAGCACGTTATCACGACGCGGATGTCACGGCATTTGGTTACGAATACGGTCAGTTACCTGGCTGCCCGGCTGGCTTCAAAGCTGACGATAAACTGATCGCTGCCGCTGAGGCCTGCATTGCCGAACTGAATCTTAACGCTGTACGTGGCCTGATTGTCAGCGGCGACGCTTTCATCAACGGTTCTGTTGGCCTGGCGAAAATCCGCCACAACTTCCCGCAGGCCATTGCTGTAGAGATGGAAGCGACGGCAATCGCTCATGTCTGCCACAATTTTAACGTCCCGTTTGTCGTAGTACGCGCCATCTCCGACGTGGCCGATCAACAGTCTCATCTTAGCTTCGATGAGTTCCTAGCTGTTGCTGCTAAACAGTCCAGCCTGATGGTTGAGTCACTGGTGCAGAAACTGGCACATGGCTAAGTCACTGTTCAGGGCGCTGGTCGCCCTGTCTTTTCTCGCCCCTCTGTGGCTCAACGCCGCACCGCGCGTCATCACGCTTTCTCCCGCCAACACTGAACTCGCTTTTGCCGCCGGGATCACGCCGGTTGGGGTCAGCAGCTATTCCGACTATCCTCCACAAGCGCAAAAGATTGAGCAGGTTTCAACCTGGCAGGGGATGAATCTCGAACGCATTGTGGCCCTTAAACCCGATCTGGTGATTGCCTGGCGTGGAGGTAATGCCGAGCGGCAGGTTGACCAGTTAGCTTCGCTGGGAATAAAAGTGATGTGGGTCGATGCGACAAGCATTGAACAAATTGCCAATGCGTTACGTCAACTGGCCCCCTGGAGCCCACAACCGGACAAGGCTGAACAAGCCGCGCAATCCCTGCTGGACCAGTACGCACAATTGAAAGCGCAATATGCTGATAAACCTAAAAAACGTGTTTTTCTGCAATTCGGCATTAATCCGCCATTTACCAGTGGAAAAGAGTCGATTCAAAACCAGGTACTCGAAGTTTGTGGCGGAGAAAACATCTTTAAAGACAGCCGGGTTCCCTGGCCGCAAGTTAGCCGCGAACAGGTGTTAGCACGCGCGCCACAGGCGATTGTCATTACAGGTGGACCGGACCAAATTCCTAAAATCAAACAATACTGGGGTGAACAGCTCAAAATTCCCGTTATTCCTCTCACGAGTGACTGGTTTGAACGTGCAAGCCCACGTATTATCCTCGCTGCACAACAGCTCTGTAATGCGCTTTCACAGGTAGATTAGCGCCTGACCTTTTCAGGTGCTCAGTGGGGATTGAACAATGCTCGTCTATTGGCTGGATATAGTCGGCACAGCGGTATTTGCCATCTCCGGCGTTTTGTTAGCCGGAAAATTGCGTATGGACCCTTTTGGTGTTCTGGTACTGGGCGTGGTTACCGCAGTAGGCGGCGGGACAATTCGCGACATGGCGCTGGATCACGGCCCGGTCTTTTGGGTGAAAGATCCCACCGATCTGGTTGTTGCAATGGTGACCAGCATGCTGACGATCGTGCTGGTGCGCCAGCCAAGACGCTTACCGAAATGGATGTTGCCGGTGCTGGATGCCGTTGGTCTGGCGGTGTTTGTCGGCATTGGCGTGAATAAAGCCTTTAATGCGGAAGCCGGTCCGTTAATCGCGGTTTGTATGGGCGTCATTACTGGCGTTGGCGGCGGGATCATTCGTGATGTACTGGCCCGCGAAATCCCCATGATTTTACGCACAGAAATCTACGCAACGGCCTGTATTATCGGCGGTATTGTCCACGCTACGGCTTATTACACATTTTCCGTACCACTGGAAACAGCCAGTATGATGGGCATGGTCGTGACGCTATTGATTCGGCTGGCGGCTATTCGTTGGCATCTTAAGCTACCGACGTTTGCGCTGGATGAGAATGGGCGTTGAAGAGAGAAGATGTGCCGGATAGTTTATCCGGCACATGAACAACAGATTAGATGCTGAAGGAAGAACCGCAACCGCAGGTGCTTTTCGCGTTCGGGTTGGTCACGATGAAACGAGAACCTTCCAGACCTTCGGTATAGTCAACGGAACCGCCGACCAGATATTGCAGGCTCATCGGGTCAACCACCAGGCCAACGCCCTGTTTTTCGATGGTCATATCGCCTTCGTTCACCTGATCATCAAAGGTGAAACCATACTGGAAGCCGCTGCAACCGCCACCGGTGATATACACGCGTAATTTCAGATTCGGGTTATCTTCGTCAGCGATCTAGGCTTTTAACTTTGTTGGCTGCTGCGTCGGTAAACTCCAGCGGCAGTGCTACGTCATCACTCATATTTTGCTCCAAACGACATCGGCAATTGGGCAAATTCTAACCCAATAATAATCGCCATTATCTAATACCCTGGTATTTCGTTCAAGTATTCTCGCTGGCTGATGCGGCCTTGCTTCGCGCCAGTTGCTCAGCTTCCTGTTTCGCCAGCGTGCGTGCAAGAATCGCCGAGTATAGCGGTTTCCCACCGGTAAATTGTGCTAATAGTGTTGCGCCAAGACCGGTAATAATCATTGGCAAAATGAGCTGATAGTTATCGGTCATCTCCAGAACCAGAATGATCCCCGTTAACGGCGCGCGAATAGAAGCCGCCAGTAACGCCCCCATTCCGGCAATAGCAAACGTCCCCGCCTCAAGGTGATATTGCGGAAACAGCTCAACGGCAACCATTCCGAAAGCGGTACCCAGCACAGTACCCAGCGCCAGCATAGGGGCAAAAATACCGCCCGGCGCACCGGAAGAGAAGCAAAGTAAGGTAGTAATGACTCGCGCGACGAAGATAAACACCAGCATTCCCATGCTGAAGTTCCCCGCCGTGGCGATAGGAATCAGGTTAAAACCGCCGCCCGAAGTTGCTGGTGCCACAAACCCCAGCAATCCACACAGACCGCCAATCGCACCGCCCATTATCACCCATTTAGTAATATTGCCGCCGTGCACACGGTGCAGTAAATCCTGCATCCCCAACACCCATTTATTAAAAATGGGGCCGAAAATGCCAAAAATAATACCGAGGATCAGATAAAGCCATAGCGTATTAAGCGGCGCGTCAGAAAGTTTACCGACGTCAATCAGCGCAACTTCATGATTAAAAATCCGGTACATAATGGTCGACATAATGACGCCAATAAATACCGCTTTAATCGAAATTAATGTATAGCGAAACTGCGGACGCATCTCTTCGATAATAAACAAAATACCCGCCAGCGGCGCATTAAAGGCCGCAGCCAGACCCGCTGCTGCACCGGTTGCCAGCAGCGTATGGCGCGCTTCATCACCTTTCAGGCGGAATATATCAAGCACCATCCGACCGATATTACCGCCGATCTGCACGGTTGGCCCTTCACGCCCCAACACCATGCCGCCGCCGAGTGTCCCAAGCCCGCCAAAGAATTTCACCGGCAATACACGCCACCAGCGAACGGGACGTTGATCTTCCAACGCCCCTTCAATTTCCGGGATCCCCGAGCCACCGGCTTCCGGCGCGTATTTGCGCACCAAAAAGTAGCCGAACATCGCCAGCACTGCCGAACAGAGAAAAGCGACGGTTAACAGTAGCGGATAATTATCGGCCGTATGGACCAGCGCCCCCATGCGTTGGTTCTGTAACCAGGCGACGCCTTTGTCAAAAGCAACCGCTGCCAGCCCGACAAGCGTGCCGACGACGGCAGCCATAAACAAAATAGCTAACGGGGTTTTATCGCGCTCAAGAAGTTGGCGAATCAGTTGTCTGCGTCGCAGGCGCGCAGCCTGTGGTGTTTCTAAAGAGGGAGTATCAGTTTTCATCCAATGATCACTTATTGGTCATACAAATAAGATGACGGCATTTTACTCGCACGTTCCATGAAAATCCTTTGCAAAGCGTAATGTTTCAAATGTACAAAACTTTTATACTCTACGAAATCAGGATTGCACCAGCAGAAGCAACCTGACGTTTGACGAGTATTTAACTTGTTATGAATAAAATAGAATAGCAGCCATTCACTTTTTCTACGAATCAGGAACCCTCCATGAGTAAGTCTGAAAATCTATACAGCGCAGCGCGCGAGCTGATCCCTGGCGGTGTGAACTCCCCTGTTCGCGCCTTTACCGGCGTGGGCGGCACTCCACTGTTTATCGAAAAAGCGGACGGCGCTTATCTGTACGATGTTGATGGCAAAGCCTATATCGATTATGTCGGTTCCTGGGGGCCGATGGTGCTGGGCCATAACCATCCGGCGATCCGCAATGCCGTGATTGAAGCCGCCGAACGTGGTCTGAGCTTTGGCGCACCGACCGAAATGGAAGTGAAAATGGCGCAACTGGTGACCGAACTGGTCCCGACGATGGATATGGTGCGCATGGTGAACTCCGGCACCGAAGCGACGATGAGCGCCATCCGCCTGGCCCGTGGTTTTACCGGTCGCGACAAAATCATTAAATTCGAAGGTTGCTACCACGGTCACGCTGACTGTCTGCTGGTAAAAGCCGGTTCTGGCGCACTCACTTTAGGCCAGCCAAACTCGCCGGGCGTTCCGGCAGATTTCGCCAAACATACATTAACCTGTACTTATAACGATCTGGCCTCTGTACGCGCCGCGTTTGAGCAATACCCGCAAGAGATTGCCTGTATTATCGTCGAGCCGGTGGCAGGCAATATGAACTGCGTTCCACCGCTGCCAGAGTTCCTGCCAGGTCTGCGCGCGCTGTGCGACGAATTTGGCGCATTGCTGATCATCGATGAAGTGATGACCGGTT
>ERZ507021.489-NODE-489-length-9939-cov-4.90257_pt1 | contig 9939 bp, 8 predicted proteins | sample MGYA00512877_ERZ507021 | MGnify/ENA metagenome assembly ERZ507021 | reverse complement strand
AGACATCGCCTAACGCCAAATCAAAGCGCGTCTGGGTACGAAGGCGACGCCCCATCACCCGCGCCCACAGCTCTCGCGGAAAGAGATCGAGTGCGGGTAATCCCATTTGAAATGGCAACGGTTGCTGACTTTCACCGGCAAAAGACACAACTTGTACAGTAGATTGTTGCGGATATATCTGCTCACTGACAAATGTGCCAGCCTGTCCCCGCCTGATCAGCCATCCTTGCGCCACCAGCTCAGCATACGCATTTTCGACAGTGGATCGAGACACCCCCAGTTCCTGCGACCAGGTACGACTTGAAGGTAGCCTTGCGCCGGGTTTCAGTTCCCCTTGCTCAATAGCCGTTTTTAACTGACGGGCGATATCCTGATAGCGCGGCATATGGTCTGCTTTTTTAGGTAATTTATGGCTCTCTTTAGCAGTCCATTATAGTGCTACATTGCGGGCGTTAATAAGAGGAGAAACTGTATGACTACATTACGTCAGCCTTACTACGAACTTAGCCCAACGGTATATAACGCGCTGGTGCAGGCCAAAACGGCGCTGGAAAATAGCACGCTGGAAACTACGCTGATGGAGTTAGTTTATTTGCGCGTCTCGCAAATCAATGGTTGCGCATTTTGTCTGGAGATACACAGCAAAGCATTACGCAAATCCGGTGTGCCGCAGCATAAGCTGGATGCCCTGGCAGGCTGGCGCGTAAGCCATCATTTTGACGATCGCGAGCGGGCGGCGCTGGCATGGGCGGAATCGGTGACCGATATTGCCCGAACCCATGCGGAAGACGACGTTTATCAGCCTTTGCTTGAGCATTTCAGCGCAGCAGAAATCAGCGACTTAACATTTGCCATCGGGCTGATGAATTGCTTTAACCGCCTGGCCGTTTCCATGCGGATGTAACTTCCTGATGCCGGGCAATCGCCCGGCAAAAAAACACAAAATCCCCTACCCCGTTGAGCCATTCATCGGTGGTGTAATCAATCTAAAATTCCCATATCTTGTATGGTTGAATCTTTTTTCAACTACATCTAGTATCTCTGTATCAACAGAGAGACAACCCGACGCGTATCATCGCGCCGTATCTTCATTTTAAACGGAAATACGAATCATGCGCATTACTATTTACACTCGTAACGATTGCGTTCAGTGCCACGCCACCAAACGGGCGATGGAAAACCGGGGCTTTGATTTTGAAATGATTAATGTCGATCGCGTTCCTGAAGCGGCGGAAGCGTTACGTGCTCAGGGCTTTCGTCAGTTGCCGGTAGTGATTGCAGGCGATCTTAGCTGGTCTGGTTTCCGCCCGGACATGATCAATCGTCTGCATCCAGCGCCACACGCGGCCAGTGCATGAGCCAACTCGTCTACTTTTCCAGCAGCTCCGAAAATACGCAGCGTTTTATCGAACGTTTAGGACTGCCCGCGGTGCGCATCCCGCTCAATGAGCGGGAACGGATTCAGGTAGACGAGCCTTACATCCTGATCGTGCCCTCTTACGGCGGCGGCGGTACGGCTGGCGCGGTGCCACGACAGGTAATTCGCTTTTTAAACGACGAGCACAACCGGGCGTTGCTTCGCGGCGTTATTGCTTCGGGTAATCGCAACTTTGGTGAGGCGTATGGCCGTGCCGGAGATGTGATAGCCCGGAAATGCGGCGTGCCGTGGCTGTACCGCTTTGAACTCATGGGTACGCAAAGCGATATCGAAAACGTTCGTAAAGGAGTAACCGAATTTTGGCAACGACAACCGCAGAACGCCTGACGCAGGAAACAATGGATTACCACGCCCTGAATGCGATGCTTAACCTTTACGATAGCGCAGGTCGCATTCAGTTCGATAAAGATCGCCAGGCCGTTGACGCCTTTATGGCGACGCATGTGCGCCCTAACAGGGTGACCTTCAGTAGCCAGCAGCAGCGCCTGAACTGGCTGGTCAACGAAGGTTACTATGATGAAAGCGTCCTTAATCGCTACTCTCGCGATTTTGTCATTACGCTGTTTGCCCACGCACACGCCAGCGGTTTTCGTTTTCAGACATTCCTCGGAGCATGGAAGTTTTACACCAGCTATACGTTGAAGACATTCGACGGTAAGCGTTATCTGGAAGATTTTGCCGATCGAGTCACGATGGTGGCGCTGACGCTGGCACAAGGCGATGAAACACTGGCGACGCAACTGACCGATGAGATGCTGTCAGGACGCTTTCAGCCTGCAACACCGACATTCCTCAACTGCGGTAAACAGCAGCGTGGCGAACTGGTTTCCTGTTTTTTGCTGCGTATTGAAGACAATATGGAGTCGATTGGCCGGGCAGTAAATTCCGCACTACAACTGTCGAAACGCGGCGGCGGCGTGGCATTTTTGCTGTCGAATCTGCGGGAAGCGGGCGCGCCAATTAAACGTATTGAAAATCAATCTTCTGGCGTGATTCCGGTGATGAAAATGCTGGAGGACGCATTTTCCTATGCCAACCAGCTCGGCGCGCGTCAGGGTGCTGGCGCAGTCTATTTACATGCCCATCATCCCGATATTCTGCGTTTTCTCGATACAAAGCGGGAAAATGCCGACGAGAAAATCCGCATTAAAACACTGTCGCTGGGCGTGGTTATCCCGGATATCACCTTCCATCTGGCAAAAGAGAATGCGCAGATGGCACTGTTTTCGCCCTATGACATTGAGCGTGTTTATGGCAAGCCGTTTGCCGATATCGCCATCAGTGAACACTATGACGAACTGGTTGCCGATGAGCGAATCCGCAAAAAATACATCAACGCCCGTGATTTCTTCCAGCGACTGGCAGAAATCCAGTTTGAGTCCGGCTATCCCTACATCATGTATGAAGACACGGTTAACCGTGCTAACCCTATCGCCGGGCGCATAAATATGAGCAATCTCTGCTCAGAAATTTTGCAGGTTAACAGCGCCTCAGAGTATGACGAGAATCTCGACTATGCCCGCACAGGCCATGATATTTCCTGCAATTTAGGTTCGTTGAATATTGCCCACACCATGGATTCCCCCGATTTTGCCCGCACGGTAGGGATCGCCGTACGCGGTTTAACTGCGGTGTCAGATATGAGTCATATTCGCAGCGTGCCGTCCATCGAAGCCGGAAATGCCGCCTCACACGCTATCGGTCTGGGGCAGATGAATTTACACGGTTACCTGGCGCGAGAAGGCATCGCCTATGGTTCGCCGGAAGCACTGGATTTCACCAATCTCTATTTCTACACCATCACCTGGCACGCGCTGCGTACCTCAATGTTGCTGGCGCGCGAACGCGGTGAAACCTTCGCCGGGTTCAAACAGTCACGCTATGCCAATGGTGAATATTTCAGCCAATATCTGCAAGGGAACTGGCAGCCGAAAACGGCGAAAGTTGGCGAGTTGTTTGCTCGTAGCAGCATCACGTTACCTACCCGCGAAATGTGGGCGCAACTGCGCGACGACGTGATGCGCTATGGCATATACAACCAAAATCTCCAGGCGGTGCCGCCAACCGGTTCCATCTCTTATATCAACCATGCCACGTCGAGTATTCATCCGATTGTGGCGAAAGTAGAGATACGCAAAGAGGGCAAAACAGGACGCGTTTACTACCCTGCCCCGTTTATGACTAACGAGAATCTGGCGCTGTATCAGGACGCTTACGAAATCGGCGCAGAAAAGATCATCGACACCTACGCCGAAGCGACTCGCCATGTCGATCAGGGGCTGTCGCTGACACTGTTTTTCCCCGATACCGCCACCACTCGCGATATCAACAAAGCGCAGATTTACGCCTGGCGCAAAGGTATCAAAACGCTCTACTACATCCGCCTGCGTCAGATGGCGCTGGAAGGCACTGAAATTGAAGGCTGCGTCTCCTGTGCACTTTAAGGAATATCTATGAAACTCTCACGTATCAGCGCCATCAACTGGAACAAGATATCTGACGATAAAGATCTGGAGGTGTGGAATCGCCTGACCAGCAATTTCTGGCTACCAGAAAAGGTGCCGCTGTCGAACGATATTCCTGCCTGGCAGACATTAACTGTCGTAGAACAACAACTGACGATGCGCGTTTTTACTGGCCTGACGCTGCTCGACACGCTGCAAAATGTTATCGGCGCACCTTCGCTGATGCCCGATGCACTCACGCCCCATGAAGAGGCGGTTTTATCGAATATCAGCTTTATGGAAGCGGTTCATGCCCGCTCTTACAGTTCGATTTTCTCGACGCTGTGCCAGACCAAAGATGTCGATGCCGCCTACGCCTGGAGTGAAGAAAACGCGCCGTTGCAGCGAAAAGCACAGATTATTCAGCAACATTATCGCGGTGATAATCCGCTGAAAAAGAAAATCGCCAGTGTGTTTCTTGAATCATTTTTGTTCTATTCCGGTTTCTGGCTGCCGATGTATTTTTCCAGCCGCGGAAAGCTAACCAATACCGCAGACCTGATCCGTCTGATTATCCGGGATGAAGCAGTCCACGGTTACTACATAGGCTATAAATATCAGAAAAACATGGAAAAGATATCTCTGGGACAACGTGAAGAGTTGAAGAGTTTCGCCTTCGATTTGTTGCTGGAACTCTATGACAACGAGTTGCAATACACCGATGAGCTGTACGCCGAAACCCCGTGGGCTGACGATGTGAAAGCGTTTCTCTGTTACAACGCCAATAAGGCGTTGATGAATCTGGGCTACGAACCATTATTTCCCGCAGAAATGGCGGAAGTGAATCCGGCAATCCTCGCCGCGCTTTCGCCGAATGCCGATGAAAATCACGATTTCTTTTCCGGTTCAGGCTCTTCATATGTGATGGGAAAAGCGGTCGAAACAGAAGATGAAGACTGGAATTTCTGAGGGTGTTATTTTCAAAAATATCACCAACCACAGTAGGGAAATAATTCCCGCCAAATAGCTTTTTATCACGCAAATATTTTGTGGTGATCTACACTGATACTCTGTTGCATTATTCGCCTGAAACCACAATATTCAGGCGTTTTTTCGCTATCTATGACAAAAAAATATCAACTTTCTCGATTTGCTCTCAGCCCTTATATCATGGGAAATTCCGGCGATTTGCTCGCATCAATATTCATGCCACATTTGCCATCAGGGGTTGCCTCAGATTCTCAGTATGTTAGGGTAGAAAAAAGTGACTATTTCCATTGGGTAATGTATCGACATAAACAAATAACAGGAATCTTTCTATTGCATGGCAATTAAATTAGAAATTAAAAATCTCTATAAAATATTTGGCGAGCATCCTCAGCGAGCGTTCAAATATATCGAACAAGGACTTTCAAAAGAACAAATTCTGGAAAAAACCGGGCTATCGCTTGGCGTAAAAGACGCCAGTCTGGCCATTGAAGAAGGCGAGATATTTGTCATCATGGGATTATCCGGTTCGGGTAAATCCACAATGGTACGCCTTCTCAATCGCCTGATTGAACCCACCCGCGGGCAAGTGCTGATTGATGGTGTGGATATTGCCAAAATATCCGACGCCGAACTCCGTGAGGTGCGCAGAAAAAAGATTGCGATGGTCTTCCAGTCCTTTGCCTTAATGCCGCATATGACCGTGCTGGACAATACTGCGTTCGGTATGGAACTGGCCGGAATTAATGCCGAAGAACGCCGGGAAAAAGCCCTTGATGCACTGCGTCAGGTCGGGCTGGAAAATTATGCCCACAGCTACCCGGATGAACTCTCTGGCGGGATGCGTCAACGTGTGGGATTAGCCCGCGCGTTAGCGATTAATCCGGATATATTATTAATGGACGAAGCCTTCTCGGCGCTCGATCCATTAATTCGCACCGAGATGCAGGATGAGCTGGTAAAATTACAGGCGAAACATCAGCGCACCATTGTCTTTATTTCCCACGATCTCGATGAAGCTATGCGTATTGGTGACCGAATTGCCATTATGCAAAATGGTGAAGTGGTGCAGGTTGGTACACCGGATGAAATTCTTAATAATCCGGCGAATGATTATGTTCGTACCTTCTTCCGTGGCGTCGATATTAGCCAGGTGTTCAGTGCGAAAGATATTGCCCGTCGTACACCGAACGGCTTAATTCGTAAAACCCCCGGCTTCGGCCCGCGTTCGGCACTGAAATTATTGCAGGATGAAGATCGCGAATATGGCTACGTCATCGAACGTGGTAATAAGTTTGTCGGCGCAGTGTCTATCGATTCGCTTAAAACCGCGTTAACGCAGCAGCAAGGTCTTGATGCGGCGCTGATTGATGCGCCGTTAGCGGTCGATGCGCAAACGCCTCTTAGCGAGTTGCTCTCTCATGTCGGACAAGCGCCCTGTGCGGTGCCCGTGGTCGACGAGGACCAACAGTATGTCGGCATTATTTCGAAAGGAATGCTGCTGCGCGCTTTAGATCGTGAGGGGGTAAATAATGGCTGATCAAAATAATCCGTGGGATACCACGCCAGCGGCGGACAGTGCCGCACAATCCGCAGACGCCTGGGGTACACCGGCGACTGCACCGACTGACGGCGGTGGCGCTGACTGGCTGACCAGTACGCCTGCACCAAACGTCGAGCATTTTAATATTCTCGATCCGTTCCATAAAACGCTGATCCCGCTCGACAGTTGGGTCACTGAAGGGATCGACTGGGTCGTTACCCATTTCCGTCCCGTCTTCCAGGGCGTTCGCGTTCCGGTCGATTACATCCTTAACGGTTTCCAGCAATTGCTGCTGGGTATGCCCGCACCGGTGGCGATTATCGTTTTCGCTCTCATCGCCTGGCAAATTTCCGGTGTCGGAATGGGCGTGGCGACGCTGGTTTCGCTGATTGCCATCGGCGCAATCGGTGCCTGGTCACAGGCAATGGTTACTCTGGCGCTGGTGTTAACCGCCCTGCTGTTCTGTATCGTCATCGGTTTGCCGTTGGGGATCTGGCTGGCGAGAAGTCCACGAGCGGCGAAAATTATTCGTCCACTGCTTGATGCCATGCAGACCACGCCAGCGTTTGTTTATCTGGTGCCAATTGTCATGCTGTTTGGTATCGGCAACGTGCCGGGCGTAGTGGTGACGATCATCTTTGCTCTGCCACCGATTATCCGTCTGACTATTCTTGGTATTAACCAGGTTCCGGCGGATTTAATTGAAGCCTCGCGCTCATTCGGTGCCAGCCCGCGGCAGATGCTGTTCAAAGTTCAGTTACCGCTGGCGATGCCGACCATTATGGCGGGTGTTAACCAGACGCTGATGCTGGCCCTTTCTATGGTGGTCATTGCCTCGATGATTGCCGTCGGTGGGCTGGGTCAGATGGTACTTCGCGGTATCGGTCGTCTGGATATGGGCCTTGCCACCGTTGGCGGCGTCGGGATTGTGATCCTCGCCATTATCCTCGACCGCCTGACGCAGGCCGTTGGGCGCGACTCACGCAGTCGCGGCAACCGTCGCTGGTACACCACTGGCCCTGTCGGTCTGCTGACCCGCCCATTCATTAAGTAACTCTGCACTTGCCCGGTGACGCCGGGCATTTTCACCCTGCCAAAAAAAGGAATAACAATGCGACATAGCGTACTTTTTGCGACAGCGTTTGCCACGCTTATCTCTACACAAACTTTTGCTGCCGATCTGCCGGGCAAAGGTATTACTGTTAATCCAGTTCAGAGCACCATCACTGAAGAAACCTTCCAGACGCTGCTGGTCAGTCGTGCACTGGAGAAATTAGGTTATACCGTCAATAAACCCAGCGAAGTGGATTACAACGTTGGCTACACCTCACTTGCTTCCGGCGATGCAACCTTTACTGCGGTGAACTGGACGCCGCTGCATGACAACATGTACGAAGCTGCCGGTGGCGATAAGAAATTTTATCGTGAAGGGGTATTCGTTAACGGCGCGGCACAGGGTTACCTGATCGATAAGAAAACCGCCGACCAGTACAAAATCACCAACATCGCGCAACTTAAAGATCCGAAGATCGCCAAACTGTTCGATACCAACGGCGACGGTAAAGCGGATTTAACCGGCTGTAACCCAGGCTGGGGCTGCGAAGGTGCGATCAACCACCAGCTTGCCGCGTATGGACTGACCAATACCGTGACGCATAATCAGGGGAACTACGCAGCGATGATGGCTGACACCATCAGTCGTTACAAAGAGGGTAAGCCGGTGTTTTACTACACCTGGACGCCGTACTGGGTGAGTAACGAACTGAAACCGGGGAAAGATGTGGTCTGGTTGCAGGTGCCGTTCTCCGCACTGCCGGGTGATAAAAATGCCGACACCAAGCTGCCGAATGGTGCGAATTACGGCTTCCCGGTCAGCACCATGCATATCGTTGCCAACAAAGCCTGGGCCGAGAAAAACCCGGCAGCAGCGAAACTGTTTGCCATTATGCAGTTGCCAGTGGCAGATATTAACGCCCAGAACGCCATTATGCATGACGGCAAAGCCTCAGAAGGCGATATTCAGGGCCACGTTGATGGTTGGATCAAAGCCCACCAGCAGCAGTTCGATGGCTGGGTGAATGAGGCGCTGGCAGCGCAGAAGTAATTTTTATTCGGGCGGATAAGGCGCTTTTGCCTCATCCGCCGCTCTGTACACAATGCCTGATGCGACGCGGCCGCGTCTTATCATGCCTGCAAACCACACCGCACATTTCAACAATCTATCTTTCATCCCATATTCATCAACATCCGCTATTATTGATTTCCAGCTTAATCATCACCTGATGAACAAAAATAATGACTAAACCTAATCATGAGCTTAGCCCGGCACTGATCGTGCTGATGTCTATCGCCACCGGTCTGGCGGTAGCCAGTAACTATTACGCCCAGCCATTACTCGACACCATCGCGCGTAACTTTTCCCTTTCCGCCAGTTCGGCGGGCTTTATTGTTACCGCCGCGCAGTTGGGCTATGCCGCAGGTCTGCTGTTTCTTGTTCCCCTCGGTGATATGTTTGAACGCCGCCGCCTGATTGTCTCGATGACCTTACTGGCAGCGGGCGGTATGTTGATTACCGCCAGCAGTCAGTCGCTGGCGATGATGATCCTCGGTACGGCATTAACCGGTTTATTCTCGGTCGTGGCACAAATTCTGGTTCCGCTGGCAGCAACGCTGGCTTCACCGGACAAACGCGGCAAAGTGGTCGGCACCATTATGAGCGGGCTGCTGTTGGGGATCTTACTGGCACGAACCGTTGCCGGGTTGCTGGCAAACCTCGGCGGCTGGCGCACCGTCTTTTGGGTTGCCTCGGTATTAATGGCACTGATGGCGCTGGCGTTATGGCGCGGCCTGCCGCAGATGAAATCAGAAACCCACCTCAACTATCCACAGTTGTTAGGTTCCGTTTTCAGTATGTTTATCAGCGATAAAATTCTGCGCACCCGCGCGTTGCTGGGCTGCCTGACCTTTGCCAACTTCAGCATTCTCTGGACCTCAATGGCCTTTTTGCTCGCCGCTCCACCTTTTAACTACAGCGATGGCGTCATTGGTCTGTTTGGACTCGCGGGAGCTGCCGGAGCGTTGGGCGCTCGTCCGGCGGGCGGTTTTGCCGATAAGGGCAAATCGCACCACACCACAACTTTCGGTCTGCTGCTGCTGTTACTTTCATGGCTTGCTATCTGGTTTGGCCACACTTCCGTACTGGCCTTGATTATCGGCATCCTGGTGCTGGATCTCACCGTGCAGGGCGTGCATATCACTAACCAGACGGTAATTTATCGAATATACCCTGATGCGCGTAATCGCCTGACCGCAGGTTACATGACCAGCTACTTTATTGGCGGTGCTGCCGGTTCGCTAATTTCAGCCTCAGCCTGGCAACATGGCGGTTGGGCTGGCGTTTGTCTGGCTGGCGCGACGATTGCCCTGGTTAACTTACTGGTCTGGTGGCGAGGTTTTCATCGTCAGGAAGCCGCAATTTAAGCAATCAGCAACCGTTTTCGTGGCTTTACACTTATAAGGGTGTTAAG
>ERZ507021.486-NODE-486-length-10022-cov-4.47457_pt1 | contig 10022 bp, 8 predicted proteins | sample MGYA00512877_ERZ507021 | MGnify/ENA metagenome assembly ERZ507021 | reverse complement strand
TACGTGGCGAAAAGATAGTTATTCCTGGCATGGCAAAAGTACTATCGACGTTGTTAAATAATAACATTAAGCAAAGCACTGGGGTTAACGTACTTTCTGAAATTTCAAGTCGTCAACAACTAAAAAACGTATCACGTATGCCTCCTTTTCCTGGTGCTGAAGAAGATGATGACCTACAAGTAGAGAAAATAATATCGACAGCTGGAGCGCCAGAGACTGACGATATACAAATTATTGCATATCCAGATACCAACAGTTTACTTGTTAAAGGAACAGTATCTCAGGTTGATTTTATCGAGAAGTTAGTAGCTACGCTCGATATTCCAAAGCGACATATTGAATTATCTTTATGGATAATAGATATTGATAAGACTGATCTAGAACAGTTAGGAGCTGACTGGTCGGGCACGATAAAAATTGGATCCAGCCTAAGTGCATCATTTAATAATTCAGGTTCAATTAGTACCCTGGATGGGACACAGTTTATTGCAACAATACAGGCACTTGCGCAAAAAAGAAGAGCCGCCGTTGTTGCTCGTCCTGTCGTTTTAACACAGGAGAATATTCCTGCTATATTTGATAATAACCGTACTTTCTATACTAAATTAGTCGGCGAGCGTACTGCGGAGTTGGATGAAGTAACCTATGGTACGATGATTAGCGTGCTACCACGATTTGCTTCGCGAAATCAAATTGAATTACTCTTGAATATTGAAGATGGCAATGAAATCAATTCCGACAAGACCAATGTTGATGACCTGCCTCAGGTTGGTAGAACGCTTATAAGTACTATTGCGCGCGTGCCTCAAGGGAAAAGTCTTTTGATTGGTGGATATACACGAGATACGAATACCTATGAAAGTCGCAAGATCCCAATATTAGGCAGTATTCCATTTATTGGTAAATTATTTGGATATGAAGGAACAAATGCGAATAACATCGTTCGTGTCTTTCTTATTGAGCCAAGAGAGATCGATGAGCGCATGATGAATAATGCGAATGAGGCTGCGGTTGACGCCAGAGCAATAACACAGCAAATGGCAAAAAATAAAGAAATCAACGATGAATTACTGCAGAAATGGATAAAAACTTACCTGAATCGTGAAGTCGTCGGAGGATAGTGAAATGGCGATTCATGTAGAGCATGTCGGTGTATTAGAAAGAGCCAGAGAAGTTTCTCGCTTAGAGGATATTATCACAGAAGATAATGAAGATATTGAAGCTGAAATGCCTAAAATGGGAGATGATCCCGCCGGTAAAGAAGCTCGATTCTTACAAGCTACTGACGAGATGTCAGCAGCGTTAACGCAGTTTATGAAGAAAAAAATCTACGAAGAACAACTGGCCAACTTTCTGGACGGAGAAGAATATGTCCTGGAAGATCAGCCAATAGAAAAAACCGATAAAGTCATGGAGGCGCTTAAGGCAGCAACTACCCATGACTATGAAGTGTATAGCTTTGCTAAAAAATTATTTCCAGATGAAAGCGATCTGGTGGTTGTATTACGTGCAATTTTACGTAAAAAACAAATATCTGAAAATGTGCGGCTAAACGCTGAAGCATTACTTAGAAAAGTTAATCAAGAGACTACTAAAAAATTCATTAATAGTGGCATTAACTCGGCATTAAAAGCAAAGTTATTTGGCCAGGCGTTGTCATTAAATCCAAAATTACTAAGGGCAAGTTATCGACAATTTTTAATGGCAGAAGACGATGCTGTAGATACTTATGTAGAATGGATTGGTAGTTATGGCTATCAAAATAGAATGCTGGTGACAAAATTTATCAAAGAGACGCTTTTCTCAGATATAAATGCACTTGATGCGAGTTGTTCATCATTGGAATTTGGTATGTTTCTCAATAAGTTGTCACAACTATTGTCTCTTCAGTCGGCAGAGGCTTTATTTCTGAAAACTTTAATGAATAACCCAATAATTAAAAAATTTATTAGCGCAGAAGATTACTGGATATTTTTTCTGATATCGTTAATAAAATTTCCTGAGACTGCAGAGGAACTCCTGAAAAATGCACTGGTAACCCTACCCGCAGATGCTAATTATAAAGACAAAACGTTACTCCTGAAGGCGATTTACAGCGGATGTACAAATCTTCCATTTTCACTTTTTATTAATAATGAACAATTATTAGAGATTAGGGAGTGTTGTAAACAGGCAATAAAAGTAACATTTGCAGTAGAGCTCTTTGATACACAAAACAGTAATAAAAAACAAAATAAAAAACCATGGAAGAAGGTAATGTTCAATGTTTAACAAAGTTTTGATAGGGTTAAGGAGTCATCCAGAATTAATAATTCTTGGATTAATGGTGATGATTATCGCCATGCTCATAATTCCATTGCCCACTTACTTAATCGATTTTTTGATTGGGCTGAACTTAACATTGGCAATACTTGTGTTTTTAGGATCATTCTATGTTGATAGGATCTTAAGTTTTTCTTCATTCCCATCAATTCTCCTCATCACAACGTTATTTCGTTTGGCGCTGGCGATCAGTACCAGTCGACTTATACTTCTTGAGGCGGACGCCGGAGAAATTATAACGAGTTTTGGTGAATTCGTTATTGGAGATAGCCTGGTAGTTGGTTTTGTTATTTTCTCCATTGTTACTATTGTTCAGTTTATCGTGATTACCAAAGGTTCGGAACGTGTGGCTGAAGTTGCTGCCCGCTTTTCGCTTGACGGTATGCCAGGTAAACAAATGAGTATTGACGCCGATCTACGCGCCGGGATCATTGATGCAGATTTAGCAAAAGAACGTCGTAGCGTATTAGAACGAGAGAGTCAGCTGTATGGTTCCTTTGATGGTGCGATGAAATTTATCAAAGGTGATGCTATTGCAAACATCATTATTATCTTTGTTAATATTATCGGTGGGCTATCAGTAGGAGTAGGCCAAAATGGAATGGATTTCTCGACAGCGTTGACCGTCTACACAATTCTTACCGTCGGTGATGGTCTTGTTTCTCAAATTCCAGCTTTATTAATTGCTATTAGCGCAGGGTTTATCGTAACGCGCGTGAATGGCGATAGTGATAATATGGGGCAAAATATAATGTCCCAGTTATTAAGTAATTCTTTTGTCATTATTGTGACATGTGTCCTCGCGCTAAGTATTGGGTTGCTTCCAGGTTTTCCCCTTCTTGTGTTTTTATGTTTGGCAGTAATCTTAGGAATTTATTTTTACTTTAAATTCAAAAAGAAAGGGGTTGAAGAAACGGTTGTTGAGGGAGATATCACCGTTGGGTTGGAACCCTATAATCAGGATGATGATATTTCATTAGGTATTATTAATAAACTTGATCAGGTTATTACCGAAACGGTACCCTTGGTTTTGATTATGAATAGTGCACAGGCTAAAAAATACACTGAAATCAATCTTGCTGATAGGATTCGTAGTCAGTTTTTTATTGAGTATGGTATCCGTATTCCCGGTATTGTCATTCGCGAGGGGGAAGGCCTTAATGATGAAGATGTCATATTAATGCTAAATGAAGTCAGAGCCTCGCAATTTAAAATTTATCATGATCTTGTCTTGTTGGTTGAATATTCAGATGAAGTGGTTTCGACTTTGATCAAGAAACCTGTCATCGTAAATAGTAATGGTGAACAATATTATTGGGTTACAAAAAGTGATGCCCAAAAATTAACAAAAATTGGCTGTTATACACGCACGGCCATGGATGAAATGTACAATCATTTATCTGTATGTCTGGCTCATAATATTAATGAGTATTTTGGTATACAAGAAACCAAATATATTCTTGATCAATTAGAGATGAAGTATCCTGATCTATTAAAAGAAATATTAAGATATATAACCGTGCAGCGCATTTCAGAGGTAATTCAGCGTCTGATCCAGGAGCGAATTTCAGTGCGCAATATGCGTTTAGTTATGGAGGCTTTAGCATTATGGAGCCCACGAGAGAAAGATATAATTACACTCGTTGAGCATGTACGAGGTGCATTAGGTCGCTACATTTGCCATAAGTTTTCATATTCTGGAGAAATTAAAGCAATTGTGATTTCGCCTGAAATAGAGGACAGAATCAGAGATGGTGTCAGGCCTACCGCTGGCGGTACTTTTCTTAATCTCGATGCATCCGAAGCTGAGATGATTCTGGATAATTTTAAACTGGCACTTTCTGGAATCAATATTCCTATTAAAGACATTATTTTACTGGGATCTGTGGATATTCGTCGTTTTATCAAAAAACTTATTGAATCTAGTTATCGAGACCTCGAAGTACTTTCGTACGGGGAACTAACGGAAAATGTTCCCGTTAATATTCTGAAAACTATTTAGGATAATGTCTTGCGATATGGAGCATGCTGGTATGAAAAAATTAAAACTATTAAATAAATACAGCTACTTACATAGCATAAACGGCTCGCTGATTGAAGCAGAGCTTGACGACGTTTCAGTGGGCGAAGTATGCGAAATTTATGCGAGCTGGCAAGCAAATGAACGTATAGCCAGGGCTCAGGTCGTTGGCTTTCGCAATGGAAAGACATTATTAAACCTTATAGGCAGCTCTGTGGGGCTTACACGTACTGCAGTATTGAAACCAACGGGAGAGCAGTTAACCATACAGATCAGTGATGCCTTTCTTGGTTCAGTTTTGAATGCTTCTGGTCAAATTATGGAAAGGTTTGTCCCGGTCACTCCAGGGGATAGGGGAAATTTACGCCTGATTGATGAACTGCCACCGTCGTATCAGGAACGTCGAGTTATTAATACACCACTAGAGACACGGATAAGAGTCATTGATGGCGTACTGACATGTGGCATTGGTCAACGTGTTGGGATTTTCGCATCGGCTGGCTGTGGCAAAACGGTTTTAATGCATATGCTTGTAAACAACACTGAAGCTGATGTGTTTGTTATTGGCTTGATTGGCGAACGTGGAAGGGAAGTTACGGAATGCGCGGAATCGCTGAAAAAATCAGTAAATGCAGCAAAATGTGTTTTGGTTTATGCCACCTCTGATTTTTCGTCAGTAGATCGGTGTAATGCCGCCCTGATGGCGACAACCGTGGCAGAGTATTTTAGAGATCGAGGAAAGAGAGTTGTACTTTTTATCGACTCAATGACGCGCTATGCACGAGCACTACGCGATATGAAGCTGGCAGCGGGTGAACCACCTGCCAGACGTGGTTATCCTGCTTCTGTTTTTGACAGCTTACCTCGCTTACTGGAGAGGCCGGGACCAACACTAAAAGGAAGTATTACTGCCTTTTATACCGTATTACTGGAGGGGGAGGATGAATCAGACCCACTGGGGGATGAAATTCGCTCAATCCTTGATGGCCATATCTATCTAAGTCGCAAACTCGCTGGGCAAGGTCATTATCCGGCAATAGATGTTCTAAAAAGTGTGAGTCGAGTATTTGGTCAGGTCACTGATGAAAAACACAGAGATAATGCTGCACGGGTAAGGAAGATCCTCACCACTTTGGAAGATCTACAGGTGTTTATTGATTTAGGGGAATATCGCGCTGGGCAAAATGCTGAAAATGATTTTGCTATGAATGCCCGGCCTAAACTCACAAATTGGTTAAAACAGTCAGTTAATGAAAAAATGCCAATGAGTGAAACGCTAAAAGAGCTTGAACGAATTGTTAAGTAAAGTTAATCGACTTATCAGAAGAACAGCGCAGAGCCTGGCTGCATGTGAAGCATCATTACAAAAGTTAAATGCAGAAAAAGAAAAGTTAGTCGAAAAGGAACGCCTGTATGATATGCAACTTAAAAACCTACAGTCACTGTTAGATATGAAGGAGTTACTCGGCGAAGTAGTATTTCGCCAGGATATATTTTACTCGTTACGTAAAGTTGCAGTCATTCAGCAGCAGATCGCTGAGATAAATCTTGAAAAGCAAAAAATAGCAGAGCGGCGAAAAATACTTAACAAGGAAATAGTTCAACAGCAAGCACAAAGAAAACACTGGTGGCTAAAAGGAGAAAAGTACGATCTACTAAAGAAGCGCATCAAAAAACAACTTTTAAATCAGATGCTTTATCAAGACGAGCTTGAACAGGAGGAGAAATATAATGGACGAAGTCAAGAAAATTGAACATTATAAAAATTTAAACACAGACACATCCGAGAATTCTGCTGCGTATTTAGACAGTTTCGTAAAGAAAAACAAAAAAAATAAAGAAATGAGTGAGATTGTTGCTGGATCCATTCTCCAGTTATTACGTCAGGCTCAGGATAGCCAATTCCCTACGTTTGGGAAAAAGAATGGGCAAATGAAGTCTATCGATAACAAATCGTCTCTCCAGGTTGACAGGAATTCATCTTTTTCTTTGCAAACAAATGGAATAGAGCAACTTTCTACAAAGAAAGTCCTCAATATGACTTCACGAGATCAGGGTCTTAATTCTGAACTATCTGATAAAACGATACAATTTAAGGGGGGAATCCATAATGGTATCCATACAGAAAAAATCACGGTTCAAAACCACAGTAATAATAAAGAGCGTGAAAAAAAATATCGCGATGGAGACAAAAAAAATGGAGAGCAGGCCCATTTATTAGATATTACTAACGAAAGAAGGTTTGCTGATAACAAAACCATGTTTACTCAACATATCGAAAAGCAAAGGAATGTTCATACGCTCAATCAGAATGATATAAATAATTCTGTTAATAGTGCCAATGTACCCGAAAATGAATTGACATATCAGTTTCAGCGTTGGGGACAGAATCATACAGTTCGGATTCTGGAAAGTAGTGAAGGGATACGACTAAAACCATCAGACACGATTGTCTCCGACAGACTCCATGAAGCCCAACACAATGATGTTACAGCACAACGTTGGGTATTGACTGAGCAAGATGAACGACAAGGGCAACGACATCAGCCTCATGATGAGCAAGAAAATGAAGGTAAATTCGAAAACGATCAGAAGGACGAAAGTTAATGTTCGGTCTGAGAAAAGTAAATGGAAACACTCATTCCTTTGAAACCACTTTTCAAAACTGGAAAGAAAATGGTGAAGATGTTGCGTTATTAATTCCCGAATTTAGCGCCAAATGGCTACCGATAGCAGAAGAGAGCGGCAGCTGGTCTGGATGGGTGTTACTTCGAGAAATATTTCCCTTAATTTCTGCCGAGCTCGCTGGGATGGCTTTTATGCCAGAAACGGAAAGGTTAATAGTGGAATGGCTCAGTTTATCTAGTACCCCGTTAAATCTAAAGTATCCTGAACTAAAATATAATCGTTTGTGTGTAGGTAAAGTATTTGATGGAGTATTGAGTCCAGCTCAGCCACTAATAAGAATATGGACAGGGGAATTAAATGTTTGGTTAGATAAAGTCACGGTCTGCCAATACGAAAACGCTCCAACGCTAGACAAAAAAACATTATATTGGCCCATTCATTTTGTAATTGGATTTAGTAAAACATGTTATAGAACCATTGTTGATATTGAAGTTGGTGATGTTTTATTAATTTCAAATAATTTTGCTTATGCGGTTATTTATAATACAAAGATTTGTGATCTGATTTATCCAGAGGAGTTAAAAATGGCTGATCATTTTGAGTACGAGGAAGATTTTGAAACAGATGACTTTGATATCAAAAAAAGCGAAATCGAGATTAATGATGAAAATGACCATCAGCAGATTAATAGTTTTGAAGACTTGCCTGTAAAAATTGAGTTTGTTCTTGGAAAGAAAATAATGAATCTATATGAAATAGACGATCTCTGTGCAAAAAGAATTATATCTTTGCTTCCTGAAGCTGAGAAAAATATAGAGATACGTGTAAATGGCGCGCTAACTGGCTATGGCGAACTTGTTGAAGTGGATGATAAATTGGGCGTAGAAATTCATTCTTGGTTATCAGGGAATAATAATGTCAAATAGTATTTCGCTGATAGCGATATTATCATTATTTACACTATTACCGTTTATAATAGCATCCGGGACATGTTTTATTAAATTCTCGATTGTTTTTGTTATTGTCCGAAACGCACTGGGACTTCAGCAAGTGCCATCAAATATGACACTTAATGGGGTAGCTTTGCTATTGTCAATGTTCGTAATGATGCCGGTTGGGAAGGAAATATATAATAACAGTCAGAATGAGAATCTTTCATTCAATAATGTAGCGTCGGTTGTTAATTTTGTTGAGACAGGCATGAGTGGTTATAAATCATATTTGATAAAATATTCTGAACCGGAGTTGGTTAGCTTTTTTGAAAAGATTCAGAAGGTGAATAGTTCTGAAGACAATGAAGAGATAATCGATGATGAGAATATTTCAATTTTCTCGTTACTCCCGGCATATGCGTTGAGTGAGATAAAAAGTGCATTTATTATAGGTTTCTATATCTATTTACCCTTTGTTGTAGTTGATCTGGTTATATCCAGCGTTCTGTTAACGTTAGGTATGATGATGATGAGTCCGGTAACCATATCTACACCGATAAAATTAATTCTGTTTGTCGCGATGGACGGTTGGACAATGTTATCGAAAGGACTCATTTTACAATATTTTGACCTATCCATTAATCCCTGAGGAAAAAATATGGACGACATTGTTTTTGCGGGGAATAGGGCGCTGTATCTGATTTTAGTTATGTCTGCAGGACCTATTGCAGTTGCGACATTTGTTGGTTTATTGGTAGGGCTTTTTCAAACGGTAACACAGTTGCAAGAACAGACTTTGCCATTTGGCGTCAAATTATTGTGCGTAAGTATTTGCTTTTTTTTAATGAGCGGATGGTATGGTGAAAAATTATATTCGTTTGGTATCGAAATGCTTAATTTAGCATTCGCGAGAGGATAGCATGGGGGAGGCGATACTCTATCAGTTGCATAGTCTGCTGGCTGCTACAGCGCTCGGTTTTTGCCGATTGGCACCAACTTTCTATTTGTTACCATTTTTCGCCAGTGGGAATATACCAACAGTAGTCCGCCATCCAATAATAATAGTGGTATCATGTGCATTAGTTCAGCATTACCACTATGAATTATCTACCCTAAATGAAATAGATATCGCTTTGTTTGCTGCCAGAGAAATTATCATAGGGTTGTTTATTGCTTGCCTATTAGCATCCCCATTTTGGATTTTCCTTGCTATAGGCAGTTTTATCGATAACCAACGTGGTGCAACGTTAAGTAGTACTTTGGATCCGGCTACAGGTGTCGATACATCGGAATTAGCAAGATTATTTAACCTTTTCTCTGCAGCAGTTTATCTTACTAACGGTGGATTGAACTTTATTCTGGAGACTCTATGGCAAAGTTATAACTTATGGCCTTCAGGAAATTTTAATTTTCCTAAATTAGAGCCTTTATTCTCATATATTAATAATATAATGACTCATACTATCGTTTACGCAAGCCCCGTGATTGCGGTTATGCTGGGCGGTGAAGCTGTCCTGGGATTGCTGGCACGCTATGCTTCACAACTAAATGCTTTTGCCATCTCACTGACTGTCAAAAGTGCGCTGGCATTTTTAATATTAATTATTTATTTTGGCCCAATACTGGCTGAACGAGTTATGCCGTTATCCTTTTTCCCAGAACAATTGCAATTATACATTGATAAATAGAGTGTTTCATGGCAAATAAAACTGAAAAGCCAACACAAAAGAAACTCCAGGATGCTTCTAAAAAGGGGCAAATTCTAAAAAGTAGAGACTTAACAGTCTCTGTAATAATGCTTGTGGGCACTTTATATCTCGGATATGTATTTGATGTGCATCATATTATGTCGATTCTTGAATACATCCTTGATCATAACGCTAAACCGGATATTTGGGACTATTTTAAAGCTATGGGGATAGGTTGGTTGAAAACGATCATTCCTTTTTTGCTGGTTTGCATGTTTACAACAATACTTGTCTCATGGTTTCAAAGTAAAATGCAATTAGCAACTGAAGCTATTAAGTTTAAGTTTGATTCATTAAATCCAGTAAATGGCTTAAAACGTATATTTGGCTTAAAAACCGTAAAAGAATTTGTCAAAGCAATACTTTATATTA
>ERZ507021.484-NODE-484-length-10049-cov-4.85982_pt1 | contig 10049 bp, 7 predicted proteins | sample MGYA00512877_ERZ507021 | MGnify/ENA metagenome assembly ERZ507021 | reverse complement strand
ATTCGCGCCTGAAAGGTTTTGATGTGCGAATGCTGGAAGCGGCGAAAGATCTCGGTGCCAGCGAATTTACCATTCTGCGAAAAATCATTCTGCCACTGGCAATGCCAGCGGTAGCGGCGGGCTGGGTGTTAAGCTTTACCCTGTCGATGGACGACGTGGTGGTTTCTTCGTTTGTCACCGGGCCGAGTTATGAAATTCTGCCGTTAAAAATTTATTCGATGGTCAAAGTCGGCGTATCGCCGGAAGTTAACGCGCTGGCAACCATATTACTGGTGCTGTCGCTGGTGATGGTTATTGCCAGCCAGCTTATTGCTCGTGATAAAACGAAAGGTAACACAGGGGACGTTAAATGAAAAAATGGTCACGCCACCTGCTCGCGGCGGGTGCTCTGGCACTGGGCATGAGCGCCGCTCACGCCGATGACAACAACACGCTGTATTTCTACAACTGGACCGAGTACGTGCCGCCAGGACTGCTTGAACAGTTCACCAAAGAAACCGGTATTAAGGTTATCTATTCGACTTACGAGTCGAACGAAACCATGTACGCGAAGCTGAAAACGTACAAAGACGGTGCCTATGACCTGGTGGTTCCTTCAACCTATTACGTCGATAAAATGCGTAAAGAAGGGATGATCCAGAAGATCGACAAGTCGAAGTTAACAAACTTCAGCAATCTCGATCCAGACATGCTCAACAAGCCGTTTGACCCGAATAACGACTACTCCATTCCGTATATCTGGGGGGCGACGGCGATTGGCGTTAACGGTGATGCGGTTGACCCGAAATCTGTCACCAGCTGGGCCGATCTGTGGAAGCCTGAGTACAAAGGCAGCCTGCTGCTGACCGACGATGCCCGTGAAGTGTTCCAGATGGCGCTGCGCAAACTGGGCTACTCCGGTAACACTACCGATCCGAAAGAGATTGAAGCTGCATATAACGAGCTGAAAAAACTGATGCCAAACGTGGCAGCGTTTAACTCCGATAACCCGGCTAACCCGTACATGGAAGGCGAAGTTAACCTCGGCATGATCTGGAACGGTTCTGCTTTCGTTGCACGCCAGGCGGGTACGCCAATTGACGTGGTGTGGCCGAAAGAAGGCGGCATTTTCTGGATGGACAGTCTGGCAATTCCGGCAAATGCCAAAAACAAAGAAGGCGCGCTGAAATTGATTAACTTCCTGCTGCGCCCGGATGTGGCAAAACAGGTTGCTGAAACTATCGGTTATCCAACGCCAAACCTCGCCGCGCGTAAGCTGTTAAGCCCGGAAATAGCGAACGACAAGACGCTCTACCCGGATGCTGAAACCATTAAAAATGGTGAATGGCAGAATGACGTTGGCGCAGCCAGCAGCATTTATGAAGAGTATTATCAGAAGCTGAAAGCAGGACGTTAATTCAGCAAACGGGCGGTGGTATTACCGCCCGTTTTTTATTTAGCAAGGATGTGGCTAATGTTGCTGTTATGGACGAGTAAACGCTAAAAGAGGCAGTAAATATGCCAGATGCGGCGTCAACGCCTTCTCTGGTCTACGACACCCGGAAATTCAATTCATTGCGCCCCATCGCAGGCCTGATAAGCGTAGCGCATCAGGCCATTACTCCTGATTTATAATCCTTTCAGCAATTTCTCAACAAACTCTGGTACCACCTGGCTTGCCGGGCCGTAATATTTCTCGGCAAATTCATTACCGACCTGACTCGGTTCAAGATTGAGTTCGACAGTGTGCGCACCATGCAGTTTCGCTTCGTGAACAAACCCAGCCGCCGGATAAACATGCCCTGATGTACCAATGGCAATGAAAATATCGGCCATCGACAACGCCATATAAATTTCATCCATGCCGAGTGGCATTTCGCCAAACCAAACGACGTGCGGGCGCAAGGGTGCCGGGAACTGGCAACAATGGCATTTATCGTCTGACGTAACGTCTCCGGTCCAGTCGAGAATCTGACCACTTTGCGAACAACGTACTTTCAGCAATTCCCCATGCATATGAATCACATTGGTATTACCTGCGCGTTCGTGCAGATTGTCGATATTCTGCGTCACCAGCAAAAAGCGATCGCCGAGAGCATCTTGCAGTTTAGCCAGCGCAAGATGCGCGGCGTTAGGCTGAATTTCTGGCTGCTGCAGCTGTCGACGGCGGGCGTTATAAAACGCTTGTACCAGTTCAGGATCGCGATCGAAACCTTCCGGCGTTGCCACATCTTCAACCCGATGTTCTTCCCACAGGCCATCTGCGGCGCGAAAGGTACGAATACCTGATTCCGCAGAAATTCCTGCCCCTGTCAGTACGAGTACTCTTGGTTTTTCCATTGCTTCCGGCACCACTTTATCTCTGAAAAAAATACGCTGACGCAAACGCTCGCGCAGGCGGCGTTTATTTTTACGAAAACGACTTAACCGATGACCCCGACGCGACAGCATAGCAACCTCTGTTGTTTACTCGGTTAGATGTAGGAAAGCCGCACCACGCATTCCTCCCGCATCACCGTGGCGCGCGCGTTCAATGCGCGGAACACGAGCTACAGGTAAGAGATGACGAGGCAGCCTGTCCGCCAGTTGCGTTGTGATTGCCGGGAAATTCGATAAGCCACCACCAATGACGACCAGGTCAGGGTCAACAATGGTCAGGATATTTCCCAGACAAACCGCTAATAAATCCAGATAACGCTCAACGTGCGCCCTTGCCTGCTCATCGCCTTGATCATAAAGCGCAATAATTTCGGGAGCCTGCAACGGTTGATGATAATAGTGTTGATACAGCCACGCAAAACCGCGACCAGACAGATAATTTTCAATGCAGCCATGCTGACCACAGCCGCAGCGGCGTAACGGGAAATCCAGCCCCATCATGGTTAACGCATCAACCGGCAGACGCATATGGCCAAACTCGCCGGTAATATAGCTTTTACCGGTAATTGGTTTACCGTTGAAAATCAGCCCGCCGCCAACGCCGGTGCCGAGAATCAACCCCATCACCAGTGGATATTGAGTAAATTCATCATCCCAGGCTTCTGAAAGGGCAAAACAGTTGGCATCGTTATCAAGGCGGACATCGCGATCAAGACGTGCGCTCAGATCTGCACGCAGCGATTTACCGCTGGCAGCGGGGACATTGGCGGCATACAGCGTACCATCTTCTGTTTCCGGCATTCCCGGAATACCGATGCCGACAGAACCTTTACAGCCAAAACGTTGGTCAGCTTCGGCTACCAGCTCGCACACTGCATCTAAAAATGCGTCATAGCTGTCACGCGGTGTCGGCACCCGCTTTTCCCACTGCAACTGCCGACCGCTATCAAACACGCCAAGCGCAATTTTTGTTCCACCAATATCAAACCCGTAATACATTGCCGCTCCTTGTTTTAATGTACTGCCTTTACTGGCCGCTAAGGACTCGCGCAGGGTCAATATTACTGGCGCGCCGCGCCGGATACCAACTTGCCAAAAGACTCAGCAACAATGCTGTGACCAGTACGTAGAAGACGTCCAGCCAGTGCAATTCCGATGGCAGGAAGTCAATAAAATAGATATCGCTGGAGAGGAACTGATGACCGATCAGCTTTTCAATCCACTCAATAATCGGGGTAAGTTGCAGTGAAACCACTACGCCGATAATCACACCACACAGGCTGCCGAACAGCCCTGCCAGTAATCCATACCAGACAAAGATGGCGCGAATTAAACCGTCTTTCGCCCCCAGCGTTCTTAATACGGCGATATCGCCACTCTTGTCTTTCACCGCCATCACTAAGGTAGAGACGATGTTGAAACAGGCCACGCCAATCACCAGTACCATCGCCAGATACATAATGGCGCGGATCATCTGGATATCGCGATACATATAGCCGTAAGTACCAATCCAGCTTTTAATATAAACATAGCTGTTGGTCACTTCACCCGCATCGCGTACCAGCTTATTGGCGTTGAAAACATCCGTCATTTTAAGGGCAATACCTGACACGCTGGAACCCATATCAAGATATTGTTGGGCATCCGCCAGCGGGATCATGGCAAAACTGTGATCGAGTTGACCACTCAACTGCAAAATACCGGCAACGTGCAAACGCACACGTTTTGGCTGCATCAGTTTATGCTCGGGATTCGAGTTGGGGATCATAATCGACACCCAATCGCCCTGCTTCACTTTCAGCGCATCCGCCACGCCTTTGCCGATGATAATTTGCTGTTCGCCTGCTTTAAAATTGCTCCACGCATCGTCCTGGACAAACGAGGGTAATGCGCTCAAACGCTGTTCCTGTTGCGGGTTAACGCCCTTGACCTGAATTGCGCGCAGATTGGCACCACTTTCCACCAGCCCGGTGAAATTGATATACGGCGCGGCAGCGGCAATACCCGGCACTTTTTGCACGTTATCCAGGGCTTCTTGCCAGTTAGTCCACGGCTGATCCACCGCCTCAATTTCGCCATGCGGCACCACCGCCAGAATGCGGTTATTCAGTTCGCGTTCAAAGCCGTTCATCGCGCTTAAGCCGACAATCAATACCGCCACGCCGAGGGCAATGCCAATGGTAGAAATGACGGAGATCAGCGACACCATACCGCCGCGCCGCCGTCCGCGACTAAAACGCAGGCCAATTAATAACGATAAAGGCATCGCCATTACTCCGCTCCCATCAGGCTCAGTTCCGCCGTCAGACGTCCATCACGCATTTCCAGTTGGCGGCTCATACGTTTCGCCAGTTGCAGGTCGTGAGTAACCACCAGGAAGGCGGTGCCCTGCAAGCGATTCAATTCCCCAAGCAACTGGAAGATGCTGTCGGCGTTACGCGCATCGAGGTTACCGGTAGGTTCATCCGCCAGTACCAGGCGCGGGTTATTCACCAGCGCACGGGCAATCGCCACACGCTGGCGTTCGCCGCCAGAAAGTTCAGATGGGCGGTGATTCGCACGATGCTCCAGCCCCACCGCTTTTAACATCTCCAGCGCACGGCTGTTGATTTCAGCGGGCTTTTTCTTGCCAATCAACAGCGGCATAGCCACGTTTTCCAGGGCGGTAAAATCCGGCAGCAGGTGGTGAAACTGATAAATAAAGCCCAGCTTCTGGTTGCGCAGTTCTGCTTTCGCCGCCGACGACAGTTTGCTCATCGGCTGACCATTAAAAACCACATCGCCGGAGGTTGGCGTATCCAGCCCGCCCAGCAGGTGCAGCAAGGTACTTTTACCAGAACCAGAGCTACCGACGATCGCCATCATTTCACCTTCGCCGACGCTGAAACTGACATTGTGCAGTACATCGGTTTGCACACTGCCTTCCTGATAGCGTTTGCACAGGTTGTCGCATTGCAACAGGATCTTATTCATAACGTAAAGCCTCAGCGGGTTGAGTGGCGGCAGCGCGCCATGAAGGGTAAAGCGTAGACAGCAGCGCGATAGCCATCGCCACCAGCGCAATAACAATGACCTGTAAAGGTTCGATAGCGACTGGCAGTGCCGCGCCATCAAGCAGGACGCCGATTATCGGCATCAGATTATTCAACTGGCTGGCAAGCAGTGCACCAAGCGCCGCTCCGAGGATCGCACCGATAATCCCGGCGCTGGCCCCTTGCACCATAAAGACCATCATGATTTGTCGCGGAGTTAAGCCTTGCGTTTGCAGGATCGCCACTTCGCCCTGCTTCTCCATCACCATCAGCCCTAGCGAGGTAATAATGTTAAACGCCGCTACGGCAACAATCAGGCTCAGCAGCAAGCCCATCATATTTTTTTCCATGCGTACGGCCTGGAATAGCTCGCCTTTACGATCACGCCAGTCCTGCCATTTGCTGCCTTCAGGCAGTTTTTGCTGGCTTAAAGAATCAACTTTCAGCGGCTCATCCAGCCACAAACGCCAGCCAGTGATATTGCCTGCCGGATAACGCATCAGACGCGAGGCATCCTCAATATTCACCAGCATTTCATAGCCATCGACTTCACTGTTGGCGGCGAAAGTGCCAATCACATTGAACAGGCGCTGGCTTGGAATACGCCCCATCGGCGTGAACTGGCTGGCAGATGGCACCATCACGCGGATTTGATCACCGCGATTGACGCCCAACTGTGAGGCAAGTTGTTCGCCGAGAATGACATTATATTTCCCCGGTTCGAGATCAGCTTGTTTCACATTGACCAGATACGGCGTGAGTGGATCTTTTTGCGCCGGATCGATACCCAGCATCACCCCGACCGCCACGCTGCGCGCGCTTTGCAGTACCACATCACCGGTAGTAATAGGTGCGACGCGATTAACGCCGTCCAGTTTGACTGCCGTTTCCGGGAGTTGCTGCGGGTTAAGAGAGCCATGCTCAGAAGAGAGAATTGCCTGTGGCATCAGGCCAAGGATGTTGTTTTGCAGCTCGCGCTCAAAGCCGTTCATCACTGACAATACTGTGACCAGCGCCATCACCCCGAGGGTAATGCCGATGGTAGAAAGCCAGGAGACGAAACGACCGAAGCGATCCGCTGCACGCCCACGCATGTAACGCAGGCCAATAAATAGAGCGACAGGTTGGTACATGAAATCCGTCTGGTTGCTGTTAGCAAAGACACGAGTATATAAGCGAAAGCAAGATGGGTAAACGTCTGAACTGTAAGTGATCGTCAGGGCTAATCTGAAAAGTCCCCGTAAATCAATCGGCTAAATTGCCATGTTTTATCATCAATCTTGCCGCCTGATCTTAATCTGAAAAATCATCCAATACAGACAGATACCCATTACACCTCGGGTCATAACTCGCAGGATCAACCGCATGTAAATTAAAAAAGAGCGTGTTGTCCTGATGAAACAAAAAGAGCTATGGATTAACCAGATCAAAGGGTTATGTATTTGTCTGGTGGTGATTTATCACTCGGTCATTACCTTTTATCCGCATCTGACCACTTTTCAGCATCCGTTATCGGAAGTCCTGAGCAAATGCTGGATCTATTTCAATCTTTACCTTGCCCCCTTTCGTATGCCGGTTTTTTTCTTTATTTCTGGCTATTTGATTCGCCGCTATATCGATAGCGTGCCATGGGGAAATTGTCTCGATAAACGCATCTGGAGCATCTTCTGGGTGCTGGCACTTTGGGGCGTAGTGCAGTGGCTGGCGATAAGTGCACTAAATCAGTGGCTGGCACCTGAGCGCAATTTAAGTAATGCCTCCAATGCCGCTTATGCCGATTCTACCGATGAGTTCCTGCACGGAATGATCACCGCCAGCACCAGCTTGTGGTATCTGTATGCTTTAATTGTCTATTTCGTGATATGTAAAATTTTTAACCGCCTGGCCCTGCCGTTATTTGTTCTGTTTGTACTGATGAGTGTGGCGGTTAATTTCGTACCCACACCGTGGTGGGGAATGAACAGTGTGATCCGCAATTTGCCTTATTACAGCCTTGGCGCATGGTTTGGCGCAACATTAATGACCTGTGTTAAAGAGGTGCCGTTGCGCCGCCATCTGCTGATGGCTTCTTTGCTGGCTGTTCTGGCGGTCGGTGCCTGGTTGTTTACTATCTCGCTGCTGTTGTCGCTGGTATCGATTGTGGTGATCATGAAACTGTTTTATCAGTACGAGCAACGTTTCGGTATGCGCCCCACCAGCCTGCTGAATGTGATTGGCTCCAACACCATTGCTATCTACACCACCCATCGCATACTGGTAGAAATATTCAGCTTAAGCCTGATTCCGCAAATGAACGCGGCACGCTGGTCGCCGCAAGTCGAACTGACGCTCCTGCTGGTTTACCCCTTTGTCAGTTTGTTGATTTGTACTGTTGCGGGCTTGCTGGTAAGAAAACTTTCACAGCGCGCATTCAGCGATCTGTTGTTCTCCCCGCCTTCTCTGCCCGCTGCCGTCAGTTACTCCCGCTAAGCCATCGCCCCAGCCGGGGCGATTCAATTTGCTAAACCATGTCGATTACGGATAATGAACAGCATTGCTTATCAGAGATATGCCCCCATATGTTGAGGCATATCCTAACGAGAATCTGACAACCGTTATGCCTGAACAATATCGTTATACGCTGCCCGTCAAAGCGGGTGAGCAGCGTCTGCTGGGCGAGTTAACCGGCGCTGCCTGCGCGACGCTGGTAGCGGAAATTGCCGAACGTCACGCCGGTCCGGTGGTACTTATTGCACCAGATATGCAAAATGCCCTGCGTTTGCATGATGAAATCAGCCAGTTTACCGATCAGATGGTGATGAATCTGGCGGACTGGGAAACCCTTCCCTACGACAGTTTTTCGCCTCATCAGGACATTATCTCCTCACGCCTTTCCACTCTTTACCAGCTACCAACGATGCAGCGTGGCGTACTGATTGTTCCGGTGAATACGCTTATGCAGCGCGTTTGCCCGCACAGTTTCCTCCACGGCCACGCGCTGATGATGAAAAAAGGTCAGCGGTTATCTCGTGATGCCTTACGTACGCAACTGGACAGTGCCGGTTATCGCCATGTTGACCAGGTTATGGAGCACGGCGAATACGCCACGCGCGGCGCGTTGCTGGATCTTTTCCCGATGGGCAGCGACTTGCCTTATCGTCTTGATTTTTTTGATGATGAAATCGATAGCCTGCGCGTATTTGACGTTGACAGCCAGCGTACGCTGGAGGAAGTAGAAGCCATCAATCTGCTGCCCGCGCACGAATTTCCGACAGATAAAGCGGCAATTGAACTGTTCCGCAGCCAGTGGCGCGATACCTTCGAAGTGAAGCGCGACCCGGAACATATTTATCAGCAAGTGAGTAAAGGCACATTACCTGCCGGGATCGAGTACTGGCAGCCGCTATTCTTCAGCGAACCGCTGCCGCCACTGTTCAGTTATTTCCCTGCCAATACGCTGTTGGTGAATACTGGCGATCTGGAAAACAGTGCCGAACGTTTCCAGGCTGACACGCTGGCGCGTTTTGAAAATCGCGGCGTCGATCCGATGCGTCCACTGTTGCCACCACAATCGCTCTGGCTGCGGGTAGACGAGCTCTTTTCAGAGCTAAAAAACTGGCCGCGTGTGCAGCTAAAAACTGAACATTTACCGACAAAAGCAGCGAATGCCAATTTAGGTTTCCAGAAGCTGCCAGACCTGGCCGTTCAGGCACAACAAAAAGCGCCGCTGGATGCGCTGCGTAAGTTCCTCGAGTCTTTCGACGGTCCGGTGGTGTTCTCGGTAGAAAGTGAAGGTCGCCGTGAAGCGCTGGGTGAACTGCTCGCGCGAATTAAAATTGCTCCTCAACGCATTATGCGTCTTGATGAAGCCAACGACCGTGGGCGTTATCTGATGATTGGCGCTGCCGAACATGGTTTTGTCGATACGGTACGTAATCTGGCGCTGATTTGCGAAAGCGATCTGCTCGGTGAACGCGTTGCCCGTCGTCGTCAGGATTCTCGCCGCGCCATCAACCCCGATACACTGATCCGTAACCTTGCGGAGCTGCATATTGGTCAGCCGGTGGTCCATCTGGAGCACGGCGTCGGGCGCTATGCAGGAATGACCACGCTGGAAGCGGGCGGCATTACTGGCGAGTACCTGATGCTCACCTATGCCAACGACGCCAAACTGTATGTTCCGGTGTCATCACTGCATCTGATTAGCCGTTACGCCGGTGGCGCGGAAGAAAACGCCCCGCTGCATAAACTTGGCGGTGATGCGTGGTCGCGGGCGCGGCAGAAAGCGGCGGAAAAAGTGCGTGATGTGGCGGCGGAATTGCTGGATATCTACGCGCAACGCGCCGCCAAAGAGGGCTTCGCGTTTAAACACGATCGTGAACAATATCAATTGTTCTGCGACAGCTTCCCGTTTGAAACCACGCCGGATCAGGCGCAAGCCATTAATGCAGTGCTTAGCGATATGTGTCAGCCGCTGGCGATGGATCGTCTGGTGTGCGGTGATGTTGGCTTTGGTAAAACTGAAGTCGCGATGCGCGCCGCGTTCCTGGCGGTAGATAACCACAAGCAGGTGGCGGTGCTGGTGCCTACCACCCTTCTCGCGCAGCAGCATTACGACAACTTCCGCGACCGTTTCGCCAACTGGCCGGTACGCATCGAAATGATCTCCCGTTTCCGCAG
>ERZ507021.480-NODE-480-length-10163-cov-5.68213_pt1 | contig 10163 bp, 12 predicted proteins | sample MGYA00512877_ERZ507021 | MGnify/ENA metagenome assembly ERZ507021 | reverse complement strand
TGTTGGCTCAGCGTGCACACCGTGGGTACGACCCATCATGATGGTGAACTTGTGCTCCTTAGCCTTATCAGCGATGATGTTGGTGAAGTTTTCAAGGTCACGACGGATGATGTCGTTGGCCTGCTTGTATAGGTAACCGTAGGCCGTATCTACCACGTCGGTAGAGGTCAAACCATAGTGGACCCACTTGCGCTCTTCACCAAGAGTCTCAGAAACCGCACGTGTGAAAGCCACCACATCGTGGCGAGTCTCTTGCTCAATCTCCAAAATACGGTCGATGTCAAAGTCCGCTTTCTCGCGAATCAAAGCCACATCTTCCTTAGGGATTTCCCCCAACTCAGCCCATGCCTCGTCAGCCAAGATTTCCACCTCAAGCCAAGCACGGTATTTATTTTCTTCACTCCAAATGTTCGCCATCTCAGGGCGAGAGTAACGGTTGATCATTGTTTAAGTCTCCTTAAAAATTAAATACATTTCTTCAATTTTGTACCAATATATTCAACGAATTTAGAAGGATATTTTATCCACCACGTTTGTTCAACATATTTCTCTAACTGCTGTTCCTCAGATATAATTATTGCTTCAAAATCACTATTTGCCATTATCTTGCTCTCATATTCATCACCACCATAAAAAATACAGTCTCTGAGAGAATCATATTGTACACCGTCTGATGACTTAATATGTGAATAAACATCTTCAGCTTTTGACTTACCTAACTTTATTTTAAGAGTAATAATGATTGTTCCAATAGAATAAGAAGTGAGCAATAAAAATCTTAAAGTAGATAAATCAGAAGTAAAAGAATTCAAATCATGAGCTATATACATCTCTCGAAATCTATTCATCAAATCAATAATATATGGATTTTCCTTAATGAACGAAAGGACATCTGGATTTAAACCCTGTTTATTCAATAAATCTAACGTTATAGGATTACTATAAAACTCTTTCTGAATTACTTCCACCATATAGTACTTAAAGAAATATTCCAAAAATAAAGGAACTATTAATGTGGTCAGCACTCCAAATAACCAAGTGCTACTAGTTATTTTTCGTAATGAGTGTAATGGTAATAAAAGTGTCAAAGAGATATATGAAATTAATGTCAACGACATAAAGATCATAATCGATTTTATGCTAGAATACGAATCAACATAATCAATGGTAATAAGAGCAACTAACCATGGCAAAATATAATAATACATTCCAGTTACATAATTTCGAACCGACAAAATTATACCAATAAAAGCAATAATCATTGCTCCACATATAATAATACCAAATAATCCTGTTGCTAACGGATGGTCAATCAAAGAGGTTACAGCTGAAATAATCATAATCACCACTATAAAACCAATATTAGAAAATGCATAAATAGCACTACCTAATTCACGACGTTTCCTTAAATCCGTTTTATAATCTTTTTCGGTAACATAAAAATACTTTCTTTGTCGAATATCTTTTAAAAGATTATTTTTATTTTTTAACCAAATAAATAATTTTGATTTCCAAGAGAATACTAATCCCCCAAAAATACACAGCGCTATTAATTTATAGAAAATATTATCATTTACAAACAATATAGCTGCTAAATAGCCAAAAATAATCGAAATTATTTTCTTTGTTTCCTCTTTCAATATGATGTCTCCTATTCAAATTCTTCTTTCCCAATAAACACAGATGGATAATGATCCAGTGTATTCAAATCCGTATCTAGCGGGACATCATAAATTGCTAGATAGTTTTCCGGCTATTGAGCAATTAGCTCTTCATACTTTGCTTGAACCTTGTCACGGTCGCTACTAGCATACAAAACTTCAACAACAGCTCCAGTCTTATCCTTTTCAACAAATGCATTTGCGATTATTTGAATCATATATTTCTCCTAAAAATCAATCCCTTCCCCAAATTCATCCACACTATCTGGTTCATCACTAAACAAAGTCACATGTCCCATCTTGCGGTTGTGCTTTGCTTCTATTTTACCATACATGTGGAGGTGGGCGCTTGGATTTTCTGCGACATATTTTTCAGCAACCTCGACGTGTTGGCCGAGAACATTGAGCATAACGGCTGGCGCATGCAGTTTGATAGCTGGCAATGGCAATCCCAGAACGCCTAGAATATGGGTATCAAACTGAGAGAAGTCACAGGCTTCGATTGAGTAGTGTCCTGAGTTGTGTGGGCGTGGCGCAATTTCGTTGACGATGATGTCATCAGCTGTCGCAAACATTTCCACGCAAAGGGTACCAGATAGGTTAAGCTGTTCAGCAATTCGCACTGCCATTGCTTTGGCTTTGGCTGCTAAACTTTCTGAAATTCGAGCAGGCACAATTGTTTTAGATAGGATGTTGTTACGGTGGATATTTTCCTGAACTGGGAAAACCGTCACGTCCTTGCCGTTACCAGACACGATGACAGAAATTTCAAGGTCAAAATTGACAAATTCTTCCAAAACGCAGTCTGCTGAGTCTGCTAGCGCATAGGCTTCTGCCAAGTCTGCTTCTGAACGAATAACCTTTTGACCATGCCCATCGTAGCCACCGGTTGCCGTCTTGAGGACATAGTTTTTTGACAGGTTAATGTCCGCCAAATCTTGGCTAGAAGTCACGATCTTGTAGGGTGCTACGGTGACTTGAGCCTTATTTGACAAAAAGTCCTTTTCAAAGATGCGATTTTGAGAAATACGGAGTAGGTCTGTTCCTTGAGGGAGTTGCCCATCCTTGATAACCGCATCCAAACCATCGGCATCGACATTCTCAAACTCATAGGTCAGAACATCGCAACGCTCAGCCAACTGGCGAAGCGCATCCACATCGTTATAAGGAGCCACGATAATTTCCGCCACGCGAGAGGCCGGGCAATCCGCCACAGGATCTAGCGCTATAACCTTGTGCCCCATGTAGATAGCAGAGATAGCCATCATCTGACCCAGCTGGCCGCCACCGATAATTCCGATTGTTTTAGATGAGCTCATTTGTCGACTCCTCTGCGATTTTTCCTTGTTCTTCTGCAAAATCTGCCAAAACTGTCGCAATAGCTTGGTCCTCTACTGAGAGGAGACGGAGGGCAAAGAGAGCCGCATTTGTCGCACCAGCTTCCCCGATAGCCATAGTCGCAACCGGTACGCCACCCGGCATTTGCACGATAGAGTAGAGTGAATCCACGCCACTAAGGGCACGCGATTTGACAGGCACCCCGATGACAGGAAGGGTTGTTTTCGCTGCGACCATACCTGGCAAATGGGCTGCGCCACCTGCACCTGCGATGATGACCTTGATGCCACGGCTACGAGCCTCCTCCGCATGTCTGAACATGAGATCTGGTGTACGGTGGGCAGAGACAACCTTCTTTTCGTAGGCTACTCCGAAATGGTCTAAGACTTCGGCGGTTTTTTGCATGGTTGCCCAGTCGGATTTTGAGCCCATGATGATGGAAATAATCGGTTTAGTCATAATTTTTCCTTTTTTCTTCTTTTTTGATAATGGTCTTAGGTGGTGGGGACGGAAGCAAACCTTCGGTTTCATTCCTAAACTTTGAGCCTAAGGTCTCAAAGTTTCCCCGACCAGAACAGATACTGTTCTGGTCTTTTCACCACGGCGACCATTATCTTACTTTGGCTCGCTTTCGCTCGCCATGACAAATTTAGTAACTGTTAATCTTTTATAGCCTTGCTTCCGATATCAGTTCGGTAAAAGAGACCTTCTGTTTGTTGTTGGGCGAGTTCTTGGTAGATGGTGTCTTGGGCTTCTTTGACGGTGGCTGCTGTGGTGACGAGCATATAGACACGTCCGCCGTTTGATAGCAGCGCTCTGCTATTTTCCGCAAACTTAGCCCCTGCATAGTAGGTGATGATATCTCCCTCGGTTTTTGCCGGCAATGCAACACCCTTTTCATATTCTAGCGGGTAACCGTTTGATGCGACAACTACACCAAGCGTCACACCCTTGTCCGTCCAAGTGATATTTGGTTCCTTGCTATCCAGAATATCCGTAATATTTTGTGCAAAGTCAGAGGTAAGACGAGGCAGGATAATCTGGGTTTCAGGATCTCCAAAACGAGCGTTGAACTCGATAACCTTAGGACCGTCCGCTGTCAAGATAAGCCCCGCATAAAGAACACCCAGATAAGGGCGCCCTTCTTTAATCATCCCTTCTAGGACTGGCTTGACAATGGTATCAACCGCTGTATCAATTACACTCTGTGGCAAGTGTGGAACTGGCGCATAGGCACCCATACCGCCCGTGTTAGGTCCTTTGTCGCCATCGTAGGCACGTTTGTGGTCCTGAGCCGTTGGCATGATGTAGAACTTGTCCCCATTGACAAAGGCAAAGAGTGAAAATTCCTCTCCTTCAAGGAATTCCTCAATAACCACACGCGCACCTGAGTCACCAAATTTATTGTCCAATAGCATCTCATAAGCTGCTTCGACTGCTTGCTCAACCGTCTCCGCAACGACGACACCCTTCCCAAGCGCCAAGCCATCCGCCTTGACTACGATAGGCGCACCCTGCTTTTCGATATAGGCCTTGGCTTCCTCGAAATCTGAGAATGTGCCATAGGCTGCTGTCGGAACGCCGTATTTGACCATGATTTCCTTAGCAAAATCCTTGGACCACTCCAGCTCAGCTGCCAATCTTGTCGGACCAAAGGCTTTGAGACCAGCTGCATGGAAATCATCCACGATACCAGCCGCAAGGGCGTCATCTGGCCCGATAAATGACCAAGCAATATCATTGGCTTGTACAAACTCAATCAATTTAGAATGTTCGGAAATGGAGATATTTACCAATTCCAAACCATCCAGAGTCATCCCGTCATTCCCAGGAGCAACAAAAACCTTTTCTACCTCTTTTGACTCAAGCAACTTCTTAGCAATCGCATGTTCACGACCACCCGAACCGACAACAAGCAGTTTCATTCTTCAACCTCTTTTGCGAATTATTTACTAATATTATACCATAATCGTTCGTTTTAATCTTGTTTCGTTTCACTTTTAAAGCAAAAAAAGGAAAGAAACTGTTTTCTTCCCTCTTTTTCTTAATGTCTAAAATGTCTCACTCCGTTATATATTCCTCTTTCAACACTTTAGCAATGTTCGGTTCCAATAAATTAACAAAATACCTTTTCAAATTTAAAATATTATCAACCTGTTTTTTATCTAACCTAAAAGAACGACCAGTTTGAGGTTCCTTTAATGTACGTAATAGATCTTTGCCAGTTGGCCATACTAGTTTTCTTGCCTGTGGTTGAAAAGGGGTTACTCCCGTCCCTGGCATTATTCCCTCAATAAATCCATTTGAATTTGCTGTACTTGAACTTTTATTTATCAATGTGACAGTAGCAAATCCTAACGAAACTTCGCCAAATACAACAATAATGAAAGGGCGAATATCATACTCTGATTCACTGTTAGAATAATAATTAAGCTCCTTTTCAATCCCATATTTATACTTGTTGTTTTTAAAAATATTTTGTTTTAGTTTAACCACTGTTAAATCATCATCATTTAACGAATGCTCTTTACTATTAAATTCTATCAGACTGTCATTCTTTGAAAAAATCATAAATACATCTGGATTTGATCCAAATTCTCCTTCGAATGCTATCGAAGAGAAGGCATAAAAACCATGCTTGTAATCACCTCTAAGTTTCCATGACATAGTACTTTGACCAACCAAAGGAAAATGTATATTTTCAATTCTGCTTTTTCTGATATATCTTCTTTTATTGATAGCATTTATTAATTCTCCAAAATCTGGACTAATTCCAATGGTTGGCCCAGATAACGACATCCCTATATTTAATGACATCTTAACTTCTCCATTCTATTGATTTACCTAATTATATAAAGATACCAGATTCTTGTATAATCCTCATTTTTTAATGTCTAAAATGTCTCCCTCCTGTGAAGACCATGGTCAAGCCGTATTTATCCGCAGCTTCGATAGACTCTTGGTCACGGACGGACCCACCTGGCTGGATGATGGCCTTGATACCTGCTTTTGCGATTTCTTCCACATTATCCGCAAATGGGAAGAAGGCATCGGAAGCAAGGACAGCACCGTCAAGACGGTCTTTAGCTTGGTCAATCGCAATACGTACGGAAGCTACACGGTTAGTTTGCCCTGGGCCAACACCGAGTGTCATGTGGTCATTGGTTATGATGATTCCGTTTGATTTGACGTACTTGATAGCCTTCCAAGCGAACTCAAGGGCAGTCGCCTCTGTCTCAGTTGGCTGGCGTTTGGTCACCACTTGCCAGTCAGCTGGGCTTTCTTTCACCACGTCTTGATTTTGCACAAGAAGTCCACCAACCACACCTGTGTATTCTGCTTCCACTTCGCTGGCATCTTGAGCGTTGAATGGCAAGGCAAGGATACGCAAGTTTTTCTTTTTGTTAGTCAAAATGGCTAACGCTTCATCCGTATAGCTTGGTGCAATAATGATTTCAAGGAAAACACCATGCATCTTCTCAGCTGTCGCAGCATTCACCTCACGGTTAAGAACAACGATACCACCAAAGATAGACACTGGGTCAGACTCATAAGCGTAGTCCCAAGCAGTCTCGATGTCATCAGCCTGACCGATTCCACATGGGTTCATGTGTTTGAGAGCCACAACGGTTGGACGGTCTTTAAAATCACGGATGATACGAATGGCCGCATCAGCGTCACGGATATTATTGAATGACAATTCTTTCCCATTGAGCTGTTTCGCTGAAGCAATCGAATAGTCTGTTGGCAAAGCTTTTTGGTAGAAATCCGCGTCTTGTTGAGGGTTCTCACCGTAACGCATAGCTTGTTTGAGATCATAGGTCAAGGTCAACTTTTCAGGTTTGCTTTCACCCACTTGAGCTGTAAAATACTCTGCAATCAAGGCGTCATAAGCCGCTGTGTGACGGAAAACCTTGGCTGCTAAACGTTGTCGAGTTTCGGAAGTCGTTTCACCATTGGCTGACAACTCGTCCAAAACCACTGTATAGTCAGCAGGGTCTACCACAACCGTCACGCTGGCATGGTTTTTCGCTGCTGAACGAAGCATAGATGGCCCACCGATATCGATGTTCTCCACCGCATCAGCATAAGTCACATCTGGTTTGAGGATGGTTTCCTTAAATGGGTAAAGGTTAACTACAACAAGATCGATAAGCTCAATCTGATTGTCCTTAGCCGCTTCTAAATGGCTATCTAAGTCGCGACGAGCAAGGAGCCCACCATGGATATTTGGGTGAAGGGTCTTGACACGACCGTCCATCATCTCTGGAAAACCAGTCACATCATCGATGGCAACGGTCTCCACCCCAGCATTATCAAGGGCAATCTTGGTCCCACCTGTCGAGATGATGTCCCAACCCAGTTTTTTAAGTTCTTGGGCAAATTCAACAATGCCCGCTTTATCTGAGACGCTGATTAAAGCTTTTTTCGTCATTCTATTCCTCTTTCTTTAGGTCCAAGCGCATAGCGACTTCGTTATTTTCTTCTATAAATCCTGTTTCCTGAAAACCCAAACTAGTCAACAGGTGCTTCATTTTTTCATTTCCAACCACATAATCTGCAATAATATGACTGCAAGCTCTATCCATCTGAGCCTCTTTGATTAGAGCTTCCAAGGCTTTTCGACCATAACCTCTTCCTTGGTATTGCTGACCAATCATTATCCGCCAGATAAAGTATTCCGCTTCATCCTCGTCTATTTCCAACAGGAGAAAGCCAACTACTTGCTTATCCCAATAGATTGCCCTCGGAAACACATCCCCATTCTCTCGGTAGAGCCATGCGTCAGCTAAAGAGCGTACATTTGGAGCCACGAAACGCGCTCGTTCATCGGCTTCAGATATTTTCAAATCCAGCACTGCCTGAAAACTGCTCTCATCTACTAATTTCAACTCAATCATTTTTTCTCCTAGCAATATTGCACAATCAAAACCTGATTTACTTCTTATCTTCTCCCTACCCCTAAACTCTCCAACACTTGAGGATAGAGTTTATACTCTGCCTCATGGATGCGAGCTTCAAAACTTTCAATTGTATCATCAGCTAGTCGTGGCACACGCACTTGTTTGATAACCTTGCCTGTATCCACACCTGAGTCCACCCAGTGAATGGTCACGCCAGACTATTCCACCCCAGCAGTATCAAGGGCAACCTTAGTTCCACCAGTCGAGATAATCTCCCAACCAAGTTTTTTAAGTTCTTGGGCAAATTCAACAATGCCCGCTTTGTCTGAGACGCTGATTAAGGCGCGTTTAGTCATGTTTTTTCCTTTCATTTTCAAACTCTCTACCTACGAATTTTTCGATTCATAAAGTGTAGGGAGACGATTACCAAGACTCCCAAAATTACTGTCAGTAAAAATCTCCCCCAATAGGGAATCTCTGGGAACAAAAAATTTACTAGTAAACGTAGAATGATTACCAAGGTAATCAAGGCAAGTGTTTCCAACCATTTTTTCATTTACTTGTCCAACAATTCTCTAATAACTTCCGGATACAACTTGTACTCTGCTTCATGAATCCGTTCTTCAAAACTGTCAATGGTATCATCAGCCAGCCGTGGCACACGCACTTGTTTGATAACCTTTCCTGTATCCACACCCGAATCCACCCAGTGAATGGTCACACCAGACTGATCCACGTCAGCATTCCAAGCATCCTCAATCCCATGAGCTCCTGGAAATTCTGGCAAGTAGGCTGGATGAATGTTGATAATCCGACCTTCATAAGCTGCTAGTAAAGTAGGCCCAACAATTTTCATGTAGCCTGCTAGACAAACCCAGTCAATCTGGTGCTCTTCCAAGAGTTCGACAAGGGCTGCTTCGTAGTCTGCCTTGTTGTCAAACTCCTTGAGTTCAAAAGCATAGGACAGAACGCCGAGCTTGTCTGCACGTTCGAGCACATAGGCGTCACGATGGTCTGAAAAGACAAACTCTACTGGAAATTGTTCCGCTATCACCTGAAAATTTGAGCCATTACCAGAGGCAAAAACCGCTATTTTTTTCATTTGATGATGACACTTTCGTTTTCTTTCTTGACGATACGACCAATTTCATAGACTGGTTCATCCAACAATTCCTTGATACGACTTACATTTTCAGGGCTAACTGCTAGCATAAGTCCCACACCCATATTGAAGATTTCAAACATTTCTTCGTGTTTGATCTGACCGTATTTCTCAAGGGCTTTGAAAATCGGAAGCACTGGAACTTTGCTTTCATCAATTTCAGCAGCTAGGTCATCCGCAAACATACGAGGGACATTTTCGATAAAGCCACCACCTGTGATATGGGCAATGCCGTTGACCAACCCTTCCTTTATGAGTGGTAAGACAGCCTTGACATAGATACGAGTTGGCTCAAGAAGAACTTCCTTGAGTTGCTTGCCTTCCAATTCTGGCAAGATTTCCTCACCTGTGTAATCCGCAAAGACACGACGGACAAGAGAGTAACCATTGGAATGAATCCCACTTGAAGCAAGTCCGAGAAGAATATCTCCTTCTGCCACCTTTGAACCGTCAATGATTTGAGATTTTTCAGCCACACCGACCGCAAAACCAGCCAAGTCATAGTCATCTTCGCCGTACATGCCAGGCATTTCAGCCGTTTCCCCACCGATGAGGGCTGCTCCAGCCTGCACACAACCTTCTGCTACACCAGCAACCACTTGTTCTAGCTTAGCTGGTTCATTCTTGCCAGTTGCCACATAGTCGAGGAAATAGAGGGGTTCCGCACCCGCAGCGATGATATCATTGACACACATGGCTACACAGTCCTGACCGATGGTATCGTGCTTGTCGTACTTGATAGCCAGCATGAGCTTGGTTCCGACACCATCAGTTCCTGAAATCAAGACGGGTTCTTTAACCCCAGTCTTTGAAAGGTCAAACATACCACCAAAGCCACCCAGAGCTCCCATGACACCTGCACGCTCCGTACGAGCCACGTGCTTTTTAATCCGTTCAACAACTTCATAACCCGCTTCAACATCCACACCAGATTGAGCGTACGCATTTTTATTTGCCATTTTATTTTTCCTTTTCTTTTTTTGGGAAAGACTGCGACATATTTTTAGATAAACAATTATTTTATCTAAAAATACTAGTCAGGTCTCTAGCTTTGGTCCCATAGGACAAAGCGTCTACTGACAAATGCTTTAGCTTTTA
>ERZ507021.471-NODE-471-length-10520-cov-5.00411_pt1 | contig 10520 bp, 8 predicted proteins | sample MGYA00512877_ERZ507021 | MGnify/ENA metagenome assembly ERZ507021 | reverse complement strand
CCCTACACGACGCTCTTCCGATCTGCCGTGAACCATTGCCAGGCCAGCACCGACAGCGCTGCCGATAATTATTGATGGCAGAACGGTCTTCAGGTTTTTAACGGCGAAAGGAATGGCACCCTCGGTAATGCCAATTAACCCCATAAAGGCAGCAGAGGTTCCCATTCGTCTTTCATCTTCAGCCCATTTACGTGGTGAAATAAAAGTAGAGAGGGCAATGCCCAGTGGCGGAATAGCGCAGGCAACACGGTAAGCGCCGTTCGGACCATAAATACCTTCAGCCATTAATGCGAGAGTAAATGCCGTTGCGGTTTTATTTACCGGGCCACCCATATCAAAGGCCGCCATGGCCCCGACAATCAGACCAAGTACCAGTCCACTGCTTCCCTGCATATGGGAGAGCATGGAAACCAGCCATTTCATGGCAAAACCGATGGGTCCAATCAGTACATACAGATAGAGCATGCCGACGATGACGCTTGAGACGATAGGAATAATCATGATCGGCATAACCGGCATCAGCACCTTACCGACTTTCCAGCCTTTTACCCATTTAGCCACGTAGCCGCTGAGAATACCGAGCAGCATCGCCCCCAGAAAACCGGTTACCACGTGGTCTGCGCCCAGCGGCGTGCTGGCCATAAAACCGGTGATTAAACCCGGAGTCAGCCCCGGTTTACCGGCGATAGAGTAGGAGATATAAGCCGCCAGCACCGGGATCATCATTCCGAGGCCCGCGCTGCCGATAGCGCCGAGGTTTAATAAGAATGGGTTGGTCACCACCATGCCTTTACCCGCGACCGGCTCACCACCAATCAGGGATAGTGCCAGGCAGATACCGCCGACCACCACCACCGGCATCATATATGACACCCCGGTACTGAATGCTTTAACTAAATCATCCTTGATGACTTTCATTTTTTCCGACATTTTCATCCTCCAGGACCCTTTATTTTTATGATGACTGCGATATTCAGGCACAATCATCCCCGGACGCGTTTGCGTCGTAATTTAAATAAAGAGTTCGCAGAAATTTAATTAACGTTATTATTCACCGGTACCGAATGTCGAAAGTAAATAAGGACCGGTGGGTTGTTTTATTGCACCAGTTTTTCAGCCCGGTCAATAATCGCTGCTGGATCGCGAACCACTTCTGCCGGGTTCAACGAAATAACCAGTCCGGCGTCTTCTTTTTCTTCAAAACGCTCGACGCCTTCTATACCAATAGCAATCGCCAGAATAACCACGTCCGCTTCGGCAATCTCATCTTCGCTTAATTCATTTTCAATTCCCATGCCGCCCTGAGTTTCGACCTTGACGTCATAACCTCTTTTTTTGCACTCCTGCTCGATAGCTTCCTGTGCCATATAGGTGTGGGCGACACCGGTAATGCATGCTGCGACTCCGACAATCTTCATGAGTGACTCCTGATTTTTTATTTGGCTGTGGTTTTAAACATTGCTTAATAAATCCTGATTTCATACGGCCAAAGTATTGGCCATCAGGTTGTAGAGTACGTTGACGTTTTCGGCCTGTTTTATTTCATTGCGGAAATCCTCTTTCATTAGCTTTCGGGCAAGCGTGGAGAAATATTTCATATGCTCATTAGGGTCGGCGGATTTACTCACCGTCAGCATGAATACGGTTTCGACTTCCTGATCGCCCCACATAATGGGCGACGCAAGGGTTGCCATACTGATGGTGGAGTAGTGAATATGGTCTGACTTGGTGTGTGGAATGGCGAAGCCATAGCCCACGGCGGTGGAGAATGAGTCTTCGCGGGCCCAGATATCATCGGTTAATTGATCCCGATTATCGGTGCGATGGTGCAGCCACAGATTGTCGGTCATCTTTTTGATAACTTCGTTTTTATCGCTGGCCTGTAGTCCGCAGAGAATAAACTCTGGAGCGAGGATCGGCATTTTGCTGACCGCTTTTACGTCCGGTGAACTCAGCGCGACTTTGACATCAGCGGAACGTTTTAACGCCACAATATCCTGTACCAGCCCCTGGCATTTGGCAAAACTCAGCTCCCGCAGCGCATGTTTTACACCCGGAATAGAGGTGCCACTCATGCTGAGTTCGTCAAAGCCCATGCCAACGAACAGCGGCAGAAAATCTTTGCTGGCACCCAGCTCTCCGCAGATACCTATCCACTTGCCCGCGCGGTGGACTTCGTCGGCGGCATACTGCATGGCGCGCAGGAATGCCGGAGCATAGTTATCGTATACCGCCTCAACCTGCGTATTTCCACGGTCGGCGGCAAAAAAGTACTGCGTCAGGTCGTTGCTGCCCACGCTGAAGAAATCCGCGTATTCCGCTATTTCACTAATCGCGAAGATAACGGAGGGGATCTCCAGCATCACGCCGAGCGAGATGCTGTCGTTGAATGCCAGCCCTTCATCACGCATCGTACTTTTGACCTCTTCGAGGACTTCACGGCACCAGATAACTTCATCAACGTTGGCGATCATCGGGATCATGATTTTGGCATCGCCAAAAGCCGAGGCGCTGAGGATAGCCTTGAGCTGCATGGCGAAAAGGTCGCGATAACGCGGATAAGTTCGCACCGCCCGGAAGCCGAGAAACGGGTTTTCTTCTTCGCCGATGCTCATATAGTCGACAGGCTTATCACCGCCAATGTCGAAGGTGCGGAAGATAACCGGCTTCCCTTGTGCAACCTGTATCACCTGGCTGTAGAGCTCAGCCAGTTCGTGGTAGTCCGGTGCGGATTCGCGGTCCATGAATGACATTTCGGTACGAAATAGTCCGATGCCTTCAGCGCCGTTACTGAAGGCTGCCTCGGCTTCCGCCAGGCTGGCAATATTGGCGGCTATCTCAACGCTATGATGATCGCTGGTGGTTGCTGCCTGATAGACGTTAGCCAGCATTTGCTGCTGCATACTCTGCTGAACGGCAATTTCATTCTGGTAATAGCGCAGAACTTTCTCATCCGGTGCGATAATTAAAATACCCGGATTGCCATCGATAATAATGTCCATGTCTGCATTCAGCTGCAGGGTCGAAAAATCAATATCTGTCAGAGTCGGGATACCGAGCGAACGTGCAAGGATAGCGGTGTGCGACGTTTTACCCGTGGCGGATAATACCATCCCGGCAAGAAACTCTTTATTGATCCCGAGAAACTGGCTTGGTGTCAGACTGTTGGCCAGAATAATCGATGGTTGCGTTAATTCAAGACTGTTCTGCGGTAATATACCCGGGCCATAGATCGCAGAAAGTAATTGTCCGGTAATATCGAGAACATCCAGGGTCCGCTCTTTAATGTATTTGCTTGATGAGCGAGTAAGAATTTCACAGAATTCCATTGCAGCTTTAATCACCGCATCCCAGGTATTGTCACCACCGGAAATCGCCGAGGAGATATGGCTTTGAAAGGTCGCATCGGTGATAATGGAAAAATGCGCCTGTAAAATATCGTGTTCAACGCCTTTTTTAATTTCCAGCGCAGCCTGCTTCTCTTGCTTAAGCGCCTCTAAACCCGCCAGAAAAATACGCTGCTGATGCTCCGTGGAATACTCACCGCCCGGGTTACGCGCCAGCATTTCGTCCAGAGACAGGCTCTGAATACGAACGGGTTTGGCAATGGCAACACCGCCGCTGATGCGTGAACCCTGAATAAAACTGAGCTGAGTCTCCCGCAGCGAACGCGGGAGATAGCCCGCAGGCACTGCGGCTTCATCTGCATGGCTAACCTCGAAGGAGGGCAGTTTTTTAAGCAGCGCACTCAGCTGCTGAGCCGCGTTTGCAGCATCTTTACCGCTGATGGTAATTTCACAGGCGTCGTTGAGTAAGGTATCGGTGGCGACAATCGAGAGAGCGCTTTTACCATTACCCTGAATGCCGCTGCGAATATTATTCCAGCACACCTCAGATTGAAAGGTATTACACAATCGTTCGATATGTCCTGCCGGTCTGGCGTGAATACCATCCTTCAGCTCACATTGATACGTAATTATCTGTGACATCATTGCTCCCGATAATCTTTTAGCCCTGGCTAATTAATTTTTTCTGCAGGTTTGAGTGCCTGCCTTTCATGTTTTATATCCTTCATCGTTCTCAGCTAGCTTTGAATAGAAAAAAAGTGACCTTTGCTTGAATAAAAAAGCCTGATTATTATTTTGTGATCGAGGTCATGAAATTATATAGAATTACTGTGATGTGTGTATTGCGAGATGATTTAAGTAATTGTGATGGCAGCCGCACTATTATTAACGGGTGAGTAGTGGTCACGTAATTGCTATTAAAGTGACTTTCTTTCTATTCAATGGTCATGGGTAATGGAGTACAAAATAATACACACTCTATTTATTTCGTTGTGGTAATTACGATGCATTTTCGTGGAATATTACTGGATTTAGACGGGACGCTGGTGAACTCGCTGGATTTTGTTGAGGCCTGCTGGCGTTTATGGGCCACTACAAAAGAGCTGGATCCGAGGGCGGTATGCCATTATCTCCACGGTAAACCCGCTTTGAGTACGCTGCGCCACTTTATGCCCGATGCCAGCGAACAGATCATCATCGACGAATTTCTCGCGCTGGAAGAGTTTGAAGCGAGCAATACTGACGGCATCACTGCGGTTAACGGGGCTGTTGATTTTCTCCGCCAGCTTGAGCAGTTGCAGGTCCCCTGGGCCATTGTGACTTCCGGGTCGCTGAAGGTTGCCTCAGCACGGATCCGACAAGCCGGTTTCCCCGCTCCGCCGGTGCTGGTGACCAGCGAAGATATTCATCATGGCAAGCCGCATCCGGAGCCGTTCCTGACGGGGCAGCCCGACTCGGTCTTTCTCCCGCTAATTGCCTCGCTTTTGAAGACTCCACTGCCGGTCTGCTTTCTGCCACCCAGGCAGGGTGCGTGGTGGTTGAAGTCCTGACCCGCCAGTCTGTAGTTCACGATATCGATACCTGGAAAACCATTGATAACTACCTCGACCTGCGCGTAACGCGCAAGGGCGAGGCAGATTTTTTACTTAAGATTCAGAGGGAGTTTTAAATGTCATCACGAAAAACCCTGGCCAATGCCATCCGTATGCTGAGTGTCGATGCCATTCAGCGGGCAAATTCCGGTCATCCGGGCGCACCGATGGGAATGGCGGATATTGCCGAAGTCCTGTGGCGGGATTTTCTCAACCATAACCCGAATAACCCCGCGTGGGCCAACCGCGACCGTTTTGTACTCTCCAACGGTCACGGCTCAATGCTGCTCTACAGCCTGCTGCACCTTACCGGCTACGATTTGCCGATTGATGAGCTGAAAAACTTCCGTCAGCTGCATTCGAAAACGCCGGGGCACCCGGAAGTGGGTTACACCGCGGGCATCGAAACCACCACCGGGCCGCTGGGGCAGGGGATAGCCAATGCGGTCGGCATGGCTATCGCCGAGAAAACTCTCGCGGCGCAATTTAACCGCCCGGGCCACGACATTGTCGATCACTTCACATATACCTTTATGGGCGACGGTTGCATGATGGAGGGCATTTCTCATGAAGTTTGCTCCCTAGCCGGGACGCTGAAGCTCGGTAAGCTGGTGGCGTTCTACGACGATAACGGCATCTCTATCGATGGTCACGTCGAGGGATGGTTCACCGACGACACCGCCAAACGCTTTGAGGCTTACGGCTGGCATGTGGTACGCGGAGTCGATGGGCATGATCCTGAATCCATCCGTGCCGCGATTGATGTTGCAAAGTCGATTACCACCATGCCGACGTTAATTATCTGCAAAACGGTGATTGGTTTTGGCTCTCCGCATAAAGCGGGTACTCATGATGTCCACGGCGCGCCGCTGGGCGAGGCTGAAGTGGCGGCAACGCGTGAAGCGCTGGACTGGCCGTATCCACCGTTTGTTATCCCCACTGAGATAGCTTCGCAGTGGGACGCCCGCAAATCAGGGCAGGCTAAGGAGGCTGCGTGGAACCAGCAGTTTGCCACATACGCGAAAGCGTTCCCCGAGCTGGCAGATGAATTTACCCGTCGGGTGAATGGGCAACTGCCTGCAGATTTTGCCAGCAAGGCGCAGGCGTTTATTGAAAAATTGCAGGCCAAACCGGCGAAAATCGCCAGCCGTAAAGCCTCGCAGAATGCGATTGAAGCCTTCGGTCCACTGTTGCCGGAATTCCTCGGCGGCTCTGCGGATCTGGCTCCATCGAACCTGACCTTGTGGTCCGGCTCTAAAGCGATTAACGAAGACAGCGCCGGGAACTACATTCACTACGGCGTGCGTGAGTTCGGTATGACCGCTATCGCCAACGGTATTGCGCTGCACGGTGGCTTCCTGCCGTACACCTCGACGTTCCTGATGTTTGTCGAATACGCACGCAACGCGGTGCGCATGGCGGCGCTGATGAAGCAGCGTCAGGTGATGGTTTATACCCATGACTCCATTGGCCTGGGCGAAGATGGCCCGACCCATCAGCCGGTCGAGCAGATTGCCTCACTACGCATGACGCCGAACCTCAGCACCTGGCGTCCCTGCGATCAGGTTGAATCGGCGGTGGCGTGGAAATATGGTGTTGAGCGACAGGACGGTCCGACTGCGCTCATTTTTTCCCGGCAAAACCTGACCCAGCAGGAACGGACCTGGCAGCAGGTGCAGGATATCGCGCGCGGCGGCTATGTACTGAAGAATTGCGAGGGGCAACCGCAGCTGATCCTTATCGCGACCGGCTCGGAGGTGGAGCTGGCGGTAGCCGCATGGCAGCAACTGACGGCTGAAGGTGTGAAGGCACGGGTGGTCTCCATGCCGTCCACCGATGTCTTCGACAAGCAGGATGCGGCGTATCGTGAAGCGGTGTTGCCGCAGGCGGTTTCTGCGCGTATTGCCGTGGAAGCGGGGATCGCGGATTACTGGTTTAAATATGTCGGGCTGAATGGCGCGATTATCGGTATGCAGACCTACGGCGAGTCCGCCCCGGCGGAACAGCTTTATCAGGAGTTTGGCATTACCGTTGAGGTGGTGTTGCAGCAGGCAAAAGCGCTTCTGGCTTAACCTTTAACGGCCCCTTACATGCTAAGGGGCCGCTTTTCATTAAAGGGAGAGATAACATGTATCCCGTTGACCTTCATATGCATACCCTGGCCAGCACCCACGCCTATAGCACGGTTCATGACTATATCGCCGCCGCGGTGCGTAAACATATTCGCCTGATCGCCATTACCGACCATGGCCCGGAAATGGTTGATGCGCCGCATCCGTTTCACTTTAATAATTTGCGTGTGCTGCCGCGCGTTGTCGATGGTGTGGGGATCCTGCGCGGTATTGAGGCCAATATCAAACCTGGTGGTGAGACCGACTGTAGCGACAAAATGCGTGCGTCGCTGGATTTAGTGATTGCTGGATTCCATAAGCAGGTGTTTGCGCCAGCGGACATTACCACCAATACCGATGCGCTGATTGCAGTAATAGCGAGCGGTAAGGTGCATATTATCAGCCACCCCGGTAACCCGGAGTATCCGATTGATATCCCGGCGGTGGTGGCCGTGGCTAAGGAGTGTCATGTGGCGTTGGAGGTCAATAACGCCTCTTTCGTCCATTCACGTAAGGGCAGTGAGGGGAACTGTCGCAAAATTGTAGCAGCCGTGCGCGACAGCGGCGGACTTCTCTCATTGGGTAGCGATTCACACAGCGCGTTTTCTCTGGGGGACTTTAGCGCCTGTCAGCATCTGCTGGTGGAGGCTGATTTTCCAGCATCAAGAGTGCTTAATACCTCTGTGCGACGAGTGCTGACGTTTCTGGAACAGCACGGCGGGGGGCGGATAGCCGAGCTTGATGCGCTTCCTGGCTAAAAATCTTGTGGGTTAAACCCTCTCCCAATAATGGGAGAGGAAGTTCGGCGTGTCTGTGCGGTTTTGAGACTGGACTGTTAGAGCCAGGGAAAACCACCTACAGGTCAATAACGTTGCCTCGCGGCAGATTTAAAGACTTACGAATGGCGGCGATAACCTCAGTTGGTTTGAGTAACAGCGAATTAATACAAACATTCAGAATACGGCAACCCTCAAAGCGTGAAGGATTATCGATAGTAATATCGGATGCGATGATGGTGAGCTCAGACTCGAAAATATCTTTATCGGTAATTGGATTCTTAAGCCCCAGTACGCCCTGAGTCTCAATTTTGATCGCAAAGTGATACTGCTTCGCCAGTTTTTCCAGTTGCTCTGCGGCCATGTACGTATGCGCCACGCCGGTCGCGCACGCGGTCACCGCCACAATATGCAGATGACGTTCGCTGGAGAAAGGCTGAATCTCATCTCTTGTTGCACGAGTGGTCATGATCTTGCTCCTTTATTTTTGCGGCGGTATTCAAGCGGCGTACAGTCGTTGATATCGCGAAACACCTTGCAGAAATAGTTAGTATCTGTGAAACCGCACTTTTCTGAAACTTCGTTTATTTTCAGATTGGTATTGGTCAGCAGCGTTTTTGAACGTGAAATGCGGGCTAACTTGAGATATTCGTTAAATTTCACGTCTGACTCCTTCGAAAACAGACGCGACAGATAGCCTGGGGAAATATTAAACGTTTCGGCGACGCTTTCCCGGCTAATGTCCGTGTGGTAGTGACTATCGATATGGCTCTTAATTTCGTCCAGCAGTGAGAAGGGAGCCCGCTGGTTATTCAGGCCATCGGTAATTTGATATAGCAGGTCGTTAAGCAGCGCATAGACCACGTGGGCAAAGGTCTCGCTGGTGGTATCTTGCGACCACGCCAGCGATTCAGCCAGGTCGAGAAGCCGATCGCGAACCGTACTGCTGGAGTTTTGCAGATTGTACTTCTCTACCTCTTTAAACTGCGTGCCATCCCAGTTGCTGATGCTGAAACCGACGTCCTGCTTCCAGAAGACTATCGACATGCAAATAACCGGGCTTTCCCACAGCGGCGAGTTCCAGCTATTGGCGGGGATATAGGTGATGGTGCCGACCGGACGTTCATATTTCACGATGCGGTCCACGCCTTTCGGCAGCAGCATGCGAAGTGTGCCCTTTACCGTCAACTCAATGCGCGGAACGTGCAGATGGTAGGCCATCGCCGGAGCCTGCGTATTGCCGTTAGCTACCATGACGCCTTTGTCTATCGAGCCCTGAGCGCTGAATTCACTGAGAATAGATTGAATAAATGTAGCCATATTATGCCCGAGGTTTGATAACTGTCTTCAGGACTTTCACCGCAAAGGCGGTGGTGATGCTCCCGGCGACCACCGAAACGATGTAGCCAAAATGGTTGCTGACTACCGGTAATACGATAAGTCCGCCCCACGGGGCGGCGTTGGTTGCGCCAAACCATAGTGAGAGGATCGCCGCAACCGCACTGCCAAGCATAATTGCCGGGATCACCCGTACCGGATCCGCCGCCGCAAACGGAATTGCCCCTTCTGTTATCCCCATAAAGCCCATAATTATCGCTGGCTTACCGGCTTCTCGCTCCACATCATTAAAGATGTCTTTAAACAGAAAGGTTGCCAGCGCCAGCCCCAGAGGCGGAGTACAGTCGGCGGCAGCGACTGCCGCCATCAGCTGCGGGTTCGTTGAGATCAGTGCAACAGCAAAGAAAAAAGCGGTTTTATTCATTGGGCCGCCCATGTCAACGGCGATCATGCAGCCCAGGATGGTACCGAGGATAATAAACGACGCGCCCTGCATATTGCCAAGCCAGACGCTAAGCCACTTCATCAGCCCGGCAATCGGGTCGCCAATGATGTAATACACCGCCATGCCGGTGAGGAAGGTCCCGATCAGCGGAATAATAAATATCGGTAATACCATGCGCAGGAAGTGGGGGATTTTAAGCTGGGCGATCAGGTTCAACAGAACATAGACGACCAGCCCGGCAATAATCCCGGAGAGCATGCCGCCTAAAAATCCGGCGCCCATCTGATAAGCCATCAGGCCGCCGATGGCACCCGGCGCGATGCCCGGTTTATCGACCATCGAATACGCGATAAATCCTGACAGGATGGGGATAAACAGGGTTAAGCCAGCCATACCAATTTGCGACATGGCCTTCAGGAAACCATGGTCCGGTACGGCGGCTTCCCCGTTAAACATCACCGCGAGCGCCAACAGAACACCACCAGCGACGACAAACGGGATCATGTAGGAGACGCCGGTCATAAAATGTCGTTTAGTATTTTTTAATAGTTTTAACATGTCAGCCTCGTAACGTTTGCTGCTCAGAAGACCAGAGTTCTGGATATCAGCGTGTAAAGCGCTTCCGGGCTTTTTGCCGCTTTAATCTGGCTGACAAATTCATCATTCATGAGCATGCGCGCCAGGCTGGAGAAGTACTTCATATGCTCGTTATCCTGCGCGGATTTGCTAATCGTCAGCATGAACAGGGTATCCACCATGACGCCGCCCCAGGCGATAGGTTGCCTGAGCGTGGCAATACTGACGGAGGAATCCCTGACAGCGTCCGTTTGGGCATGGGGGATAGCAAAGCCCGAGCCAACGACGGTAGGAAAAGGCACTTCGCGAGCCCTGATAAGATCGGAAGAGCACAC
>ERZ507021.469-NODE-469-length-10554-cov-6.27965_pt1 | contig 10554 bp, 7 predicted proteins | sample MGYA00512877_ERZ507021 | MGnify/ENA metagenome assembly ERZ507021 | reverse complement strand
GATCGCTGGTGATTGAAAAACTGTCTGAATGCCAGAAAGTTTGCTATGTGCCGCGCGGCAGCCAGATGCAGGATCTCACTCAGCCGCAGCATATTAATACCATGCTGTACGAAGCAGAGCTGTTCGCTACCCTGGTGGATGAACATCTGGTAGATCATCCAGGGCTGGCAGTCAGTCGTATCACCGCCAGGCTGCTGACCGAGATCCGCCGCCAGACCGGGGTGATTTTTCCGGCAGATAGCGTAAAACTATAATAGCCAAAGTAAAACAGTGTAAAAGGGATGTAACAGACCATTGACTGACCGAATGGTCTGTCATACTTTGTTACCTGCAAAGGGGAGTAACTTCATTGCCGGTCGATCGTCATTACGATGTGTGAAAAACCACATCCGGTCACCGGGCAACCTGAAAGGAATACGCAGACGTATTCCTTTTTTGTTGTAAGTGAGACCTTGCCGGAAGGCGAGGTCTATGCATAAAAAGCAGCGGCTGACGTCTTCCGACGTTGGCCGTTTTTTTATGTGTAAGGAACTTCTATGAATACTGTCGGCACGCCGTTGCTATGGGGCGGATTCGCTGTTGTTGTCGTCATTATGCTGGCTATCGACCTGTTGTTGCAGGGGCGTCGCGGGGCACATGCCATGACCATGAAACAGGCTGCGGCCTGGTCGCTGGTCTGGGTGACACTGTCGTTATTGTTCAATGCCGCTTTCTGGTGGTATCTGGCGCAGACACAGGGGCGCGAAGTCGCGGACCCTCAGGCATTGGCCTTCCTCACGGGTTATCTGATTGAGAAATCACTGGCGGTCGATAACGTCTTCGTCTGGCTGATGTTGTTCAGCTATTTCTCTGTTCCGGCGGCATTACAACGCCGCGTGCTCGTGTATGGCGTACTCGGGGCGATTGTTCTGCGTACCATCATGATCTTCACTGGCAGCTGGCTGATTTCGCAGTTCGACTGGATCCTGTATATCTTCGGTGCCTTCCTGCTGTTTACTGGCGTGAAGATGGCGCTGGCTCATGAAGATGAATCAGGTATTGGTGACAAGCCGCTGGTGCGCTGGCTGCGCGGTCATTTGCGTATGACCGACACCATCGACAACGAGCATTTCTTTGTGCGTAAGAATGGTTTGTTGTATGCCACGCCGCTGATGCTGGTACTGATTCTGGTGGAGTTGAGCGACGTGATTTTCGCCGTGGATAGCATTCCGGCTATCTTCGCCGTGACCACCGATCCGTTTATTGTGCTGACCTCAAACCTGTTTGCGATCCTCGGCCTGCGTGCGATGTATTTCCTGTTGGCGGGCGTAGCAGAACGTTTCTCGATGCTCAAATATGGTCTGGCGGTAATTCTGGTGTTTATCGGTATCAAGATGCTGATTGTCGATTTCTACCATATTCCGATCGCCGTTTCGCTGGGCGTGGTGTTTGGTATTCTGGTGATGACGTTTATTATCAACGCCTGGGTGAATTATCGGCATGATAAGCAGCGGGTGGGATAATTCGCTGTATATTAAGCCACTACGGGTGATAACTCCTTCCAGACAAAGATGAGCGATTAAGTATGTAACCGACTTATAGCTCTTTACAAAAAGATCGCTTGGGTGTTAGTGGCGTCAAAATCACCGAAGCGTTCCCTGCAGGCCGGGGCAGCGGCGATTGGCCGCTCCCTGCGCCAGTGACTTTATGTGGCATCGTACATCACAGGAGCGCAACAGTTCTCATATGCCAAATAGTTTTGCCTATATGTTATCTAATCAGTCTCAGCAGCCAGTCCTTCCGTCTGTTTATGTCAAATAAATGTAACCATTAAGTTGCAAAATATGACCTCTCTTTAAAATCCAGCATTTTTCGCTTCCCGAAGCTGTAACTTTCCTTATACTCGACCTTGCAAACACTTTGTTACATCCTGAAAGATGCGTCGACAGAACGCACCAGGGATGTGCGACAACACAATGAAAGGATCGAAAAATGACTACGCAACGTTCACCGGGGCTATTCCGGCGTCTGGCTCATGGCAGCCTGGTAAAACAAATCCTGGTCGGCCTTGTTCTGGGGATTCTTCTGGCATGGATCTCAAAACCGGCGGCTGAAGCTGTCGGTCTGTTAGGTACTTTGTTCGTTGGTGCCCTGAAAGCTGTAGCGCCGATTCTGGTGCTGATGCTGGTAATGGCATCTATTGCTAACCACCAGCACGGGCAGAAAACCAACATTCGCCCTATTCTGTTCCTCTATCTGCTGGGCACCTTCTCTGCTGCTCTGGCCGCGGTAGTCTTCAGCTTTGCCTTCCCTTCTACCCTGCACTTGTCCAGTAGCGCGGGTGATATTTCGCCGCCGTCAGGCATTGTCGAAGTGATGCGCGGGCTGGTAATGAGCATGGTTTCCAACCCCATCGACGCGCTGCTGAAAGGTAACTACATCGGGATTCTGGTGTGGGCAATTGGCCTCGGTTTCGCACTGCGTCACGGTAACGAGACCACCAAAAACCTGGTCAACGATATGTCGAATGCCGTCACCTTTATGGTGAAACTGGTCATTCGCTTCGCACCGATCGGTATTTTTGGGTTGGTTTCTTCTACCCTGGCTACCACCGGTTTCTCCACACTGTGGGGCTACGCGCAACTGCTGGTCGTGCTGGTTGGCTGTATGTTACTGGTGGCGCTGGTGGTTAACCCATTGCTGGTGTGGTGGAAAATTCGTCGTAACCCGTTCCCGCTGGTGCTGCTGTGCCTGCGTGAAAGCGGTGTGTATGCCTTCTTCACCCGCAGCTCTGCAGCGAACATTCCGGTGAATATGGCGCTGTGTGAAAAGCTGAATCTGGATCGCGATACCTATTCCGTTTCTATTCCGCTGGGAGCCACCATCAATATGGCGGGCGCAGCAATCACCATTACCGTGTTGACGCTGGCTGCGGTTAATACGCTGGGTATTCCGGTCGATCTGCCCACAGCGCTGCTGTTGAGCGTAGTGGCTTCTCTGTGTGCCTGTGGCGCATCCGGCGTGGCGGGGGGGTCTTTGCTGCTGATCCCACTGGCCTGTAATATGTTCGGTATTTCGAACGATATCGCCATGCAGGTGGTTGCCGTCGGCTTTATCATCGGCGTATTGCAGGACTCTTGCGAAACCGCGCTGAACTCTTCAACTGACGTGCTGTTCACTGCGGCAGCTTGCCAGGCAGAAGACGATCGTCTGGCAAATAGCGCCCTGCGTAACTAATACTTAGCCCCTTTCGTCTACGGCGGAAGGGGTTTTCTCCACTTTAAACGGATCAATTCCCCTTTTCTGCATCCGCCAGAAACGAATGATATTCAGGCCATTCATGAGCAGAAAACTCCCCTCAATCATCGTGCCGCCTATCGACCCCGCCCAGAAGTTGTGAATCACCCAGCAACACGTTGAAAACCACATTACGCAGCGCATGGTCAGCCCTTTACAGCGGAATAGCGCCCAGGTACTGACAATCGTGCCGATAACCGGCAATAGTTCGACAGGATGATGGAACTTCGCGAGGCCAATTCCGCCAGTCAGCACAATAAAAATCGCCATTACCCATAAGCTGCGCGTGCGTAAGGTAATCAGCGTACGAATGGCATTAAGGATGGCACTGGCACCAGCGGGATAGGTGCCCAGAAGAAAAAAATGTACGCCAATAACGGCGCTATAGACCGAAAGCTGCTTTTTGAAGCGACGTTCGTCACGATTGAAAAATGTTGTGATACCAATCAGAAAGGCGATGACACCCACGCCCTGGGCCAGCCAATACGCGGTCATGATAAATCCTTAGCAGGTATGGAAAAGCAAACGGCGCTTCACATTATGAAACGCCGTTTTTTATTAACAACTCATTTCGACTTTATAGCGTTACGCCGCTTTTAAAGATCGCCAGTTCGCGGAAGTCGTTACGCTCGTTGCAGGTTTGCTTACCGTTGGCAAACTCAACGATGGTGTCGATAAATTCTTCCAGCAACTGCGGCATCGCTTTACCGTGGATCAGCTGACCCGCGTCAAAGTCGATCCAGTGTTTTTTCTTCGCCGCCAGTTCACTGTTGGTGGCGATTTTCACCGTCGGCACAAATCCACCATACGGCGTACCACGACCCGTACTGAACAACACCATATGGCAGCCCGCACCCGCCAGGGCGCTGGTCGCTACGGCATCGTTACCCGGCGCACTTAACAAGTTCAGCCCCGGCGTTTTCAGACGCTCGCCGTAACGCAGCACGTCAACCACGACGCTGGAACCCGCTTTTTGGGTACAGCCAAGTGATTTGTCTTCCAGCGTGGTGATACCGCCCGCTTTGTTCCCCGGCGATGGGTTTTCGTAGATCGGCTGGTCATGGGCAATAAAGTACTGCTTGAAGTCATTGACCATGGTGACCAGTTTTTCAAACGTTGCTTCGTCACGACAATGGTCCATCAGCAACTGCTCTGCGCCGAACATCTCCGGCACTTCGGTCAGTACGGTAGTACCACCGTTAGCAATCACGTAGTCAGAGAAACGCCCCAACATCGGGTTAGCAGTAATACCAGAAAGACCGTCAGAACCACCGCACTCCAGACCAAACTTCAGTTCGCTGAGTTTGCCTGGCTCACGCTTGTCGTTGCGCATCACGTTATACAGCTGATGCAAATGCTCGATCCCGGCTTCGATCTCATCATCCTGCTGTTGGCAGATCATGAAATGAACGCGTTCAGGATCGATATCGCCCAACGTTTCACGGAATGCGGCAACCTGGTTGTTTTCACAACCCAGGCCAATCACCAGCACTGCGCCCGCGTTCGGGTGGCGCACCATATTTTGCAGCATGGTGCGGGTATTGATGTGATCGTCGCCCAGCTGTGAGCAGCCGTAGGTGTGGCTGAAGAGGAACACGCCGTCAGTACCTTCGGCGTTGTTGGTCTCTTTCAGGAAACGATTTTGGATCTGCCGCGCGATGCCGTTGACACAGCCCACGGTTGGCAGGATCCACAGCTCATTACGCACCCCGACATCGCCGTTAGCGCGACGATAGATCTGCACTTCACGATCTGCCGCTTGCGCAGGCAGATCCTGAAAATCAGGTTGATAGCGATACTGATCCAGATCGCTCAGATTCGTGCGCGTATTGTGGGCGTGAACGTGTTCCCCCGCCGCAATATCCGCCAATGCATAACCAATCGGCAGGCCATATTTAATGACGTTGGCCCCTTTTGCGATATCCGTTAACGCAAATTTATGTCCACGAGCAACATCCTGGCGCAGCGTAACAGTTTGGTTGTCGACACTGACTTCTGTGCCTTCCGCCAAATCTGCTAAAGCAACCGCGACGTTATCCAGCGCATGGATCTTGATGTATTGCATATCAACCCCAGACCTTAGTTCAGTTCAATGGCGAAGTAGTCACGCGCATTGTTAAAGCAAATATTTTTCACCATCTCGCCCAGCAGGTTGATGTCCGCCGGTGCTTCGCCCGCTTCCACCCAGCGGCCAATCATCTGGCACAGAATGCGGCGGAAGTATTCGTGACGGGTGTATGACAGGAAGCTACGGCTGTCAGTCAGCATACCGACAAAGCGGCTCAGCAGACCGAGCTGCGCCAGTTGGGTCATCTGACGTTCCATACCGTCTTTCTGATCGTTAAACCACCAGCCGGAACCGAACTGCATTTTGCCCGGCATACCTTCGCCCTGGAAGTTACCGATCATGGTGCCCAGCACTTCGTTATCGCGCGGGTTCAGGCAGTAGAGAATGGTTTTCGGCAGCAGGTTTTCTTCGTTCTGCTTGCTCAGCAGCTTAGACAGTTCTTCCGCCATCGGACGGTCGTTGATGGAGTCAAAGCCTACATCCGGCCCCAGCAGTTTGAACTGACGCAAGTTGTTATTACGCAGTGCGCCAATGTGGTACTGCTGTACCCAGCCGCGACGTGCATATTCAGCGCCAAGGAACACCAGCACCGCAGTTTTGAACTGTGCCACTTCGTGCTCGCTCAGGGTTTCGCCTGCCAGACGGCGCGCCAGAATGCTGTCCAGTTCCGCTTCGTTCGCTTCAGCAAACATCACCACGTCCAGCGCGTGATCAGACACTTTACAGCCGTGAGCAGCGAAGTGATCCAGACGCTTGGTCAGGGCCGTTTGCAGGTCAGCAAAACGACGGATGTCGGTATCAGAGACCTCACCCAGCTTCGCCATGTAGTCGTTAAAGGTCGCCTGTTCGATGTTGAAGGCTTTATCAGGACGCCAGCTCGGCAGCACTTTAATGGTGAAAGAGCCGTCTTTGGCGATCTCTGCGTGATGCTCCAGAGAATCGATCGGATCGTCGGTGGTGCCGACCATTTTCACGTTCATCTGCTGCATGATGCCGCGCGCAGAGAAATTATCCTGCGCCAGCAGTTCGTTACATTCGTTCCAGATTTCGTCAGCGGTAGACGGGGAAAGCAATTTGCCGGTAATACCAAATGGACGACGCAGTTCGAGGTGCGTCCAGTGGTATAACGGGTTGCCGATAGTGTGCGGAACGGTCGCCGCCCAGGCGTCAAATTTTTCTCGGTCAGATGCATCACCAGTACACAGACGCTCAGCCACGCCATTAGTGCGCATAGCACGCCATTTGTAGTGATCACCTTTCAGCCAGATGTCATACAGATTTTTAAAGCGGTAGTCTTCTGCGATTTGCTGCGGCGGCAAATGGCAATGGTAATCGAAAATCGGCTGGTCTTTTGCGTAGTCGTGATACAGACGGCGGGCAAATTCGGTATCTAACAGGAAATCTTCAGTCATAAACGGAGTCATTTTCGTCTTCCTCTCAACGAGTGAGCTAGCTTGCTTATGGTGCGATGTTGACAAAGTTATCACACCAATTTCCAGAGTCCGAAGATATTTTCGTGAGATAGATCAATAAACGTAGTTAAAAAAATTACTCTCAAAGTGGTAAATCTCGCTGCAAGCCGCGCCAGTACTGGCCTCGCTGTCATCAGGTAATGTCCCTACAAATATTCCCACATTTGTGATGGCTCTCACCTTTTAAAGTTGTATGACAAGTTATCTTTCTGCCGTCGCAAATCATAAGTCGACGGAATGCAAATTGCCGATTCATTCATTTGTTAGATGAATCGGGTTAACCGGTACGGAAGCCGAATTAGCACGAAACTTTCATGGCAACGTTCGGGGCGTGCCGGTTTTTTTTCGGTTACCCGGTCGTAACTAACATCTTCAGCCTCTGGCGGGATGATGGCCGCGCTTCCTGCGGATATAACAAAACGATGAGGTTTTACATGCGTAAAATTAAAGGGTTACGTTGGTATATGATCGCACTGGTGACGCTCGGCACCGTGCTTGGTTACCTGACGCGTAACACTGTGGCGGCAGCTGCGCCAACTCTGATGGAAGAGTTAAACATCTCCACCCAACAGTATTCCTATATCATCGCAGCCTATTCTGCTGCTTATACGGTCATGCAACCGGTAGCAGGTTATGTACTGGATGTGCTGGGTACGAAAATCGGTTACGCAATGTTTGCTGTACTGTGGGCTGTGTTCTGTGGCGCAACCGCGCTGGCAGGTAGCTGGGGTGGCCTGGCGGTTGCTCGTGGTGCGGTAGGTGCTGCAGAGGCGGCGATGATCCCGGCGGGTCTGAAAGCCAGTTCCGAATGGTTCCCGGCAAAAGAGCGTTCCATCGCGGTCGGCTACTTTAACGTAGGTTCTTCGATTGGTGCGATGATTGCGCCGCCGCTGGTGGTATGGGCAATCGTGATGCACAGCTGGCAGATGGCATTTATCATCTCCGGTGCGTTGAGCTTTATCTGGGCGATGGCATGGCTGATTTTCTACAAGCATCCGCGCGACCAGAAACATCTGACCGATGAAGAACGTGACTACATTATTAATGGTCAGGAAGCCCAGCACCAGGTTGACACAGCGAAGAAAATGTCCGTTGGTCAGATCCTGCGTAACCGTCAGTTCTGGGGTATCGCGCTACCGCGTTTCCTGGCTGAACCGGCCTGGGGTACTTTTAACGCGTGGATCCCGCTGTTCATGTTTAAAGTTTACGGCTTTAACCTGAAAGAGATCGCGATGTTCGCCTGGATGCCGATGCTGTTTGCTGACCTTGGTTGTATCCTCGGTGGTTACCTGCCGCCGCTGTTCCAGCGTTGGTTTGGCGTGAACCTGATCGTTTCCCGTAAGATGGTAGTAACGCTGGGTGCGGTGCTGATGATTGGCCCAGGTATGATCGGTCTGTTCACTAACCCGTATGTCGCGATTATGCTGCTGTGTATCGGTGGTTTTGCTCACCAGGCCCTGTCTGGCGCACTGATTACGCTCTCTTCTGACGTGTTCGGTCGTAACGAAGTGGCGACGGCGAACGGTTTAACCGGGATGTCCGCATGGCTGGCAAGTACGCTGTTTGCACTGGTAGTAGGTGCACTGGCTGACACCATCGGCTTCAGCCCGCTGTTCGCAGTTCTGGCAGTATTCGACCTGCTGGGTGCGCTGGTTATCTGGACTGTGTTGCAGAACAAACCGGCGATTGAGGTGGCGCAGGAATCACATAACGATCCCGCACCGCAACATTAAGGCTTAACGTAAGTTGTAATGACGAAGCCGCCTGTTCAGGCGGCTTCGTTGTTTGTAGAGAAAAAACCGTTTATCCGGGTTACAGGATTAATTGATAGTTGGCAAGGATGGGGTAAATATTACCGACAATTTACCCATGTAATATCCAGCCTGTTTTGCCGTCACATTAAATTTATCCACCACCAACGTCAGTGGTGTGGGGACACACATCACTGCGTAACGAATGCCGGGCAACACTACCGGACGTACTCGTTTAAGATTGATGTTGTTCCAGACGATACTTTCATTGTTGCGCACGTCGATTTGCCCGCCAGTCTCCGGGTTAGACATTTTGACGCGATAGTCGATACGTTCCGCTGCGTCAGTAGACGTGCCTCCCTGACGATATATGGAGAATTCACCATTGTTGCGCCCCGCCGCCGCGCGCCCCTCATCTTTTAGCAAGATTTCATAGCTGAGGCCATTACCGTTAAAACCGTCATACAGGCACATATCCAGCATGGTCAGGTCTTGTGCGTAATTGCTGCCATTGACGCTGCCCGTAGGATGTAAATCTAACTGCACACGCGGCGTGGCATGCGCAAACTCAGGAAAGAAGACGTCTATATGATTGGGGTCGAGGGTATTCAGGGTAATATCCGCAAAATAGTCCTGTGAAGGGCTATTCAAATGTAATTTCACTGACCCTTTCCAGACGCCACCGATCGGTAGCTTCTTCATTTCAGCCTGTTCAAGGTAAAGTGTGAGTTGTCTCCTGTCCGCGCCATATGTGCCCGTGTTATCTCTACAATTCCACCCGGTATAATCAGTAAGAGGGAGTTGTTTAGTATACCCTTCACAATCTGAACCGACTCTTGATGTTTGTGCAGATATGTATCCTTTAAGTTTTACCTGCCAACGCATACCACTGCGCTGTTCTGTCATATAGATTTGAACTGTGGACATGTTAGAGCTGCTGGTACAGGTTTGCTGCAAATTAGAGAATGCACATAGATAAGACGCATACTTATTTTTTGCTGGTGGTTCTTCTCGATTCCAGAAGTAATAATCTGCTCTTCCTGATGCTAAATCATATGTCACTTCTGCAGTGACAACAGGCGCAGACTGGGCATACTGAGCGGAGAAAAATATCCCCCAAATACCTGCAATCAATCGCTTTCTCATGGTGCAACCTCCCTTTGCGCCGTCTGAACGTTTCCACGTAATTTAGGCTGTTTTAACTGTGCCTGAACCTGAATGGACTCCGGTAATTGCGAATAACTCACGACACTACAATTCACATCCCCGCTGTAACGAATGCTGGCGCGTTTCTTCACAACACTCAGCGGACACTTAAGGAATTGCTGCCCCGACAGGAGATATAGCTCTTTTTCGCTACCGTTAATCTCAAGTGTAAATCCGCCATCTTCGGCGACCAGTAACATGGCGCTGTTCAGACCAACCAGCGGGAATTTCTCTACCGAAGCAGGCAATAACAAGCGGCCAATATAGTTGTAGCTAAAGCTGGCTGATACTTCTCGGTAGCGTAATTTGCCTGGTAACAACATTAACTCACGATTACCCGCACCGTTAATAATGTTGGTTGTTCCTTGCTGATTACCCTGGCTGCTGTCGTTAACTTCCACAAAGCCCGACTGGAATCCAGGATAAGGGAACAACACACTATCGCTTTGACCAAGTTGCAATGTTCTGCTGCCTGCTACCCGCGCTTCGAGTTGCAGCTCCTGACTCTGTTCATCCTGCTCAGAGAAACCTTTCACATCCACCAACACCGCCCCCAGCAGATCATCTGAGCCGCTGGCCCCCACATTAATGCCATAGCGACTCACCGCTAGTGTGGAACTATATGTACCGGTAAAGGCTGAGATATGATCATGATTCTGGCGATCATAACTGTCCGAAACAGTAGCGTAGACATTTCCATATTGACCATCCCAACGCCCATTAACCGCGCTGTTTATGGTATCGGTGTTCAGACCGCCGACGGTCACAGATCGGAAGAGCA
>ERZ507021.468-NODE-468-length-10558-cov-54.71_pt1 | contig 10558 bp, 12 predicted proteins | sample MGYA00512877_ERZ507021 | MGnify/ENA metagenome assembly ERZ507021 | reverse complement strand
AAGACCTATCAGGTCCTCTCTAGATGTTAGCTTTTCGTCACCCACTACAGTTGACAAAGAGCCCTAATAACTCAAAAAACTGCCCATCAGGACAGTTTTAGATTTTGTAAAAGTTCAAAGTGTCGATAGACTAACCATAAGCCAAGACCAACTATCAGAATGAGAATCACTGCTCTCATGAGACCTCTCAGAAAAGTCAAGAGCCAAGTAAGAATCATAGAGGTGATTAGCCAACTCCATCCAGAAGCACCGTAAAGGGTTTGAATACTCTCTATGGAATGACTAGTCAGCATTTTTACCCAAGTGGGAATATAAATCCAAATGCCATCACTTGATAAGCCCAAACGATTGGCAATCATAGTTCCTGTTGTTTGCAACCAAGTAAAGACCCCAGCATTGAAAAGAAAAAGGAAGGTTTGCATAGGGTAACGTCTAGCAAGGCGTTTCAAATAGTGCATGACAGCTCCTACTTAATTAGCATAAAGAGCATGGACCGTATCAATATCCACCTGTTGAATCCCGTAATAAGATCCAGCTGATTGCATAACGGATGTCTTAGAGTCATCGTGATCTAAGCCGATGGCATGCCCCAATTCGTGCTCAGCCGTATTCACAATACGCTTGTGAGTATAACCAAAATCACTATTCAAGAGGAAATAACGATTCAACTTAACATCCACATGAGTGATACGATTTGTTAAAACATTAGTCTGACTGTCCGCTAGACCAGCTGCCTGTGAATTCGCATCGGAATAGTCAGTCGCAACAATGTCAGCTGTTGAAGCATCATCAGTTAAAGTAAAGATGAAAGCACCCGTGTTATTCCAGTCGGTGATAGCTTCCTTATAGGCAGCTACCAAGGTCTCATCCGTGGACTGAATATAGATACTGGCTGTATTTTGCGCCCATCTAGCTCCATTAGACTCAGGAATTGTATCTGTCGTCGATAGGTTTGAAACAACCTTTTTAACATCACTTGCATTGGTCCCACTAAAACCTAGCTCAACTTGTCGAAAGGCTTGGTTAATGTTTGTAGCTAAGGTACTTGAAGAGTTATTAGCATAATAGATAAGTCCATAACCAACTATGGTTAGGATAAGGGCAAGTTTAAAAATAGCCCAAATAAGATTCCATATAAATTGTAAAAGAAGTTTGGGAATATAGAAGATTACTCTCAATAATTTTTTCAATACAGAGCCTCCTTTTCGAAACTTCCCCTAGTATATCATGCTCTAATAGTTCTAAAAAGTAAAAAATATCACTTTAAGCTTTTATCATCTCTTTGATAAGATGTTACATACTTGACCAATTAAGATAAACGTTCTTCTTTAATGTAATCAATAGGTAACCATTCTAAATAGGCTTCTAGTTGTTTTTCCCAATAATACCACTCATGTCTTCCATGGTCCGTGCGGTAGTCAATGTCCAAACCAAGAGCTTTCAAATCAGCTACTGCTTTGTTTTGAGAGTCAAAAAGGAAATCCTCAAGACCACACCAGGCAAAGAATTTGGTTTTCTTGTCATGTTGCTTGGCTAGATTCACCAGTTTATGCTGCTCAATGTCTTTTCCTTCCAAATCGCCAAAGACACCTTGCCAGTATTCCTTAGACTCACTCGTCTCATCTGTAATCATCTCCGCTGATAATCCAAGGGCACCAGAGAAGGAACCTGCACAAGCAAAGTTATTTGTCGTTAAGGCTAGTTTGAAAGAACCATAGCCACCCATAGAAAGTCCAGCGATAAAGGTCTTTTCACGTTTCTTAGTCATACTAGGGAAGAAACGTTGCATAACTTGAGGAAGCTCCTTAGCAATAGCATCGTAATACTTAACACCGTAATTGGTATTGGTATACCATCCATTTTCAGAGTTAGGCATAATAACGATAAGATTAGTCTTACGAAGGAGACGCTGAATATTGGTACGGAAGGCCCAAGAATTATGATTGCCCCCCATGCCATGAAGGAGATAAAGAACCGGGATGTCCGTATCACTTTCCCTTTCAGCAATCTGGTCGCGGTCTGGATAAATGACATCTACTTGGCGGTATTGGCCTAGAACGTCTGATGAGTATTCAATTTGAAAAAAAGCCATTTGTATTTTCCTTTCTAAATGTCAGAAAAGCTGGGACACCCCAGCTTCTGCTTTAAGAAGAAAATCTTGTCGAGATTTACCTCTACTTCGACGAATGCAAGCGAGACGCTCACACTCTTAATGTAAAATCAATGATTAACGTACTTCCATGACTACTGGAAGAATCGCTGGGCGACGTTTAGTTTGGTCAAAGAGGAACTTAGCTACATCGTCTCGGACGGCACCTTTAAGTTCACCCCAATCGAAGCTGTCTCCTGCCAAGTAATTTTCAACGGTAGTATTGACAATGTCAGCAGCCTCACGGAGAATGTCACGGCTCTTCTTCACATAAACAAACCCTCGTGTATTCACACGCGCTTTAGAGACAATCTTACGCTCCTTCTTGTTAACAGTGATAGCTACGATAAAGATACCATCTTCAGACAAGACCTTGCGGTCACGAAGGACGATATTACCTACATCGCCAATGGCATTACCGTCAATCATAACATCACCAGCTGGGACAGCTCCTTCATGAAGGAAACCTTGGTCCTCTGATAGGTGCATGATGTCACCGCGTTTTACGATATAAATATTTTCTGGAAGAATACCAACTTCCAAGGCTAACTCTGCATGTGCTTGAAGGTCACGGTACTCACCTTGGACAGGGAAGAGATACTGTGGTCGAAGGAGGTTAATCATCAATTGAAGTTCGCGAGCATTGGCATGTCCAGAAACACGAAGGCTCTGCGTAATCATCTTAACAGTTCCACCAGCTTTATAGATAGCGTTGTTGACACGTGCCACTACGGCTTCCTTAGCAATGCTTGGAGTTGTAACGATATAAACCAAATCTCCATCCTTGATTTGAACGTAACGGTGACGACCAACAGCCATCTTTTGAAGGCCGTCGATTGGTTCACCCATACGACCATTTTCAAGGATAATTAACTCGTGGTCTTCGAACTTGTTCATGTCTTTTGGTTTGACAATAAGTTTCTCATGCTCCACAGTCAATTTTTTGAGACGAATAGCTGTGCGGACAATATTTTCTACGTCAAAACCAGTAAGAACAACGCGACGTCCGTGATCAGCAGCTGAATCAAAGACTTGTTGGATACGTACCAAGTTTGAGGCAACTGCAGCAACAATAACACGTCCTTCTGCATCAGCAATAACTTGGTCAATTTCTTGGCCAACTTCTGCTTCAGAAGCTGTTTGTTCAGTACTTGTCGCATTTGCTGAGTCTGACAAGAGGGCCAAAACACCTTCACGTCCGATTTCAGCCAAACGACCTAAATCAGTTTTGTAGTAAGGACGGGCAGCTTGGTCAAACTTGAAGTCACCTGTATAGACAATATTGCCTTGGTCAGTACCAAGAACAATCCCCATTGATTCTGGAATTGAGTGAGTTGTTTTGAAGAATGAAACCTCAGCATCTTCAAATTCAATTTCAGTTTCTGCGTCAATAACATGGAAATTGTTGAATTTCTTAACGCCAGCATTCTTGACAAAAAGTTTAGCTAACTCGATTGTGAGGGATGATCCAAAGACTGGTGCTTTGACTTCTTGCAAGATATAAGGTAGGGCACCAATGGCATCAGCGTGTCCGTGAGTTAAGAAAATCCCTTGGATACGATCTCTATTTTCAATCAAGTAATCTAAGTTAGGGATGACAAAGTCAACACCTAGTTGTTCATTTTCAGGATACTTCAGACCAGCATCCAAGATAAAGATAGAGTCGTTAATCTCAACAATATAGAGGTTCTTAGCATTTTCACGTACTCCACCTAGGGCAATAATTTTAATATCGCTCATGCTTGTTTTTCTCCTTTTTAGTTTGACTCTCTTCTAGAGCCTATTTTTACAGACGGTCCAAGAAGCTGAACGTTCGTGCGAACAGTCTCCTTGTCGATTTACAGGCCACAACAAAAAAGTTGCATACCCTTTAAGTATACATCTTTTTGGCTTATTTTACAATTTGGAGTCAGACGAGGCTTACTCAAACATAGCGTAGTAGTCTGTGATATCCAATTGATCCTTTTCTTCCCTAGTAAGATCTTTAATGATTTGTCCATCCTTCATAACGATAAGACGGTTCCCATATTTAAGAGCATCTTCCATGTGATGGGTAATCATCAAGGCTGTAAGATGGTCGCCCGTCACAAACTCATCAGTCAACTCCATAAGAGCCACACTTGTCTTAGGATCTAGGGCTGCTGTGTGCTCATCTAAGAGCAAGAGCTCAGGACGTTTAAGTGTCGCCATCAAAAGGCTGAGAGCCTGACGCTGACCACCTGAAAGGAGACCTGCTGGTGTATCTAAGTGCTTTTCTAAACCATTACTAATACGTTCAATCAGACCTTGAAATTCCTCTGTGTAGAGATGAATTTGGCGTGATTTAAGGCCTCGTTTTTCGCCACGGTATTTGGCAATCAAGAGGTTTTCTGCAACGGTCATACGAGGAGCTGTCCCCATTTTAGGATCTTGGAAGACTCGTGAGAGGTACTTAGCACGCTTCTCAGCAGGGAGAGACGTAACATCCTCACCCATGATGAAAATCTGACCACTGGTCAACATGAGGGTCCCTGCAATGACGTTGAAGAGGGTTGATTTCCCGGCACCATTTCCACCAAGAATGGTAATAAAATCACCTTCTCTAATGGTAAGGTTGACATGGTCCAGGATGATTTTTTCGGTGTCAAAACCGTTATTGACCTTAACAGTCGCATCTTTGAGTTCTACAATAGCTGTCATCGTGATAAGGTCACCCCCTTAAAGAATTTTCGGCGTAGGACAGGCGAGATCAAGCAAAGGGCTAGAACAATCGCACTAAAGAGTTTGAGGTAGTTCGTGTTAAAGCCAAGAGCGATAACTGCTGTCAAAAGGAACTGATAAAGGATTGAACCTACACAGATGGCAATCAGTCGTTCCAACAAGGTCAAGTTAGTCGTATACAAGACTTCACCAATGATAATGCTGGCAAGTCCGATGACGATAACCCCAATCCCTTTTGAAACGTCGGCATAACCGTCCTGTTGACTAATCAAGGCTCCTGAGAGGGCAATAATACCATTTGAGATAACAAGACCCATCACTTCCATATTGTCTGTGTTGATACCAAAAGATTTGGCCATGTCTCTATTATCACCCGTAGCAATATAGGCTTGTCCTAAGCGCGTGTTGAGAAAGACAATCAAGGAAGTAATAACAATAGTTACAGCTATGAGACCGACGATTAAGAGGTTGTAATCTTTACTAAAGGGAAGCAAATCTTGGATTGTCTTAATATCAAGGAGACCTAGATTGGCTCTTCCCATTATCATAAGCATGACTGAGTTAAGGGAAGTCATGACCAGAATCCCTGCCAAGATAGTTGGAATTTCTCCTTTTGTATAAAGGAGACCAGTCACAAGTCCGGCACCACATCCAGCCAAGACAGCAACCAAGGTCGCCAAGATAGGGTTCCAACCAAAATTCATAAGGGTTACTGCTACTGCCCCACCTAGTGGGAAAGAACCTTCTGTTGTCAAATCAGGAAAATCCAAGATACGGAAAGTCATGTAAATACCAAGACCTAGGATTCCGTATAGAAGCCCCTGATAAATAGATGAAATAATCATATGTCCTCCTTATTTATCAGATTTAACAGCAATGTCTGACTGTTTAAGCACATCGTCAGGGATGGTGATGTTGAGGTCTTGAGCAACTTTAAGGTTAAGCGTTGGAGTGCCATCATCGATAACATCAACTGGGACATCCTTAACTTTTTTACCTTTAAGAACCTTAACAGCACTACGAGCTGTAGCCTTTCCAAGTTCATATTGGCTTTGAGCAACTGAAGCCAAACCGCCCTCTTTCACCATCGTATCAACCGTCGTATAAACTGGAATCTTAGCTTGGTTGGCTGATGAGATTACTGTTGAAAAGGCTGAGGCAATAGTATTATCTTGAGGCGTCCAGATGGCATCTACCTTACCAGTCATGACTGACATGGTTGTATTGATTTCATTGGTTGATGGGACGGCGTACTCGACCACATTTAGACCATCTTTTTCAGCGTATTTCTTAAAGCTTTCAACCTGCGATTTGGAATTGTCTTCACTTGAAGCGTAGAGAATACCAATCGTCTTAGCATTTGGTGTCAGTGATTTGACCAAGTCTACAGTCTGCTTAATCGGCACTTGGTTAGAGGTACCAGTGACATTACCTTCTGGATGCTTGAGATTCTTAACCAATTTTGCCCCAACAGGGTCTGAGATAGCCCCCATAATGACTGGAATATCCTTGGTAGCTGCCGCTAGTCCCTGCGCTGCTGGTGTGGCAATACCGATAACAACATCGTTCTTGTCATTAACCAATTGTTTAGACATGGTTTGAATCTTTGATTGATCTCCTTCGGCATTTAGGAGGGTGATTTTAACCTTGTCCCCCTTATAACCAGCTTCCTTAAGGCCATCCTCAATTCCCTTCTCGATTTGATCCAGGGCGTCGTGAGTCACGAACTGGAGGATCCCTACTTTGACGACCTTATTGGCATCTTGGTGTTCTTTTTTGAAAAGATCTGTACCAATAGAACCGAGCGTCAAGATAGCTAAGAAAACCAAAGTCCAAATTAAACGCTTGTTTTTCATATCTGTCTCCTTATATAAATTCTTACTTTCTATTGTAAGTCATTTTCAGTCAATTAGCAATATTCTTAATTTATAAAAATTTCCCTGATCAAAGAAAAAGAACCAGAACACGATCTCTGATTCTTTTCCCTTATTATTACTGATATTGTGCCAAATCTAGCTTCATAATATAAAAGTAAAGATCACCATATTGCCCTTTGAAGCCAATATCATGTCCGTTTATAGTCACCTTAGTGACTGGGGTTGCATCTGGCAAGGCAATCCAACAAGCTTGCTGAGCTCTGACAAATTCATTGTAATCCTCAAATGAGATATGGCATTCTTGCTTAGCTGTATTTAGATAAGAAACTTCAATCATGGGGGAACCTCCTTATAATCCTTTAACTAAAGTCTAGATTACACTTCCTAGAGAGCAAAGTCAATCATGACGACTCAGGAAAGTAGCACGCTTGGGTATACAAATAGAACCCATAACAAATGCTGTGAGATCTATATTGATTCGAATCAGAATTCTACTGCCCTAAACGACTGATAATTGATTTTAACATTTGCTTCGTTTTCCAGTATAGAGTCCCATTCCTGTTAGAAGACTTGACAAACTAACAAATGCAAGATTTGAATTCTCACTACCAGTTTCTGGAAGTTGAGCTGTCTTATCAGTTGGATTGATAAAGTATGCTTCTTCTTTTGTTTCTGGGAGAACTGGAGCCTTAGCCTCTTCTGGTTGTAGAGTTGGATGTAACTCTGGTGTTGGAGTCACAGTCTGTTTGTAAATGCGCTGAGTATTACCATTTTCATCAACGTATGATGTCGTTACTTGTTCGTAGACATGTTCGATATCACAATTAAGTAATTTCTTGGTTTCTACGAAGCGATAACCTGGAATTTCAGCTTTTGCTTGTTCACCATCAACTGTAGGATTTCCCTACCACCCTTATCTACAAATGACGTAACTGGCAATACGGTAGGTGTGTAAGTCGCTGGAGACTTAGTTCTGTTCACATCTTCATGAACCACTGTAACTGCTGGGACAAGTCTTGTAAATTCAGCTTCTAGTATGAATATTACTGTACCATCTGCTGCTACCGTGTAACTAACAAGATCTGAAATAGTCTTGGTAGTGGTGCTATCTTCAAATGTAACTGGAACGGCATCATTTATTGATATATGGATGTCACCTTCAGTAAAGATTGGCTTGCCTGTTTGAGTTGCACTCTTCTTACCAATTGAAGTAACTGTTGTGACAGTTTGTGTGTACTTATCAGTTGCAGTCTTAAGAGCATTATCTGACACTCTACCATCTTCATCACTACCAACTGAAGTCGTAAGAGAAACTGTTACGCCCTCGGCAGTTCCAGTAAATCCTGGGTCTGGTACAAAGGTAACCTTTCCAGTCAGCCCATCTAAATAGTAGATTCCTTCTCCTTCTACAGTCGAAATAGGATCATTGATTACATTTCCAGTTGTTGGATCGACAAACTTGGACATATAATCAAAATCAGGTGTGATTTTAACTTTCTCACCATTATTATTTGTTCCTTCAATAGCTAATTCTGGAGTACCAGTTTGACTAACTCCTTGAACATCCATAGATGTCTTGTCTTCTCCTTCAAGTTCCTTCGGAGTAACAGTTGGAATATATAGACCATCCATGCTATCCCAAACTTCATTTATAGAAGGAAGTGCTTCTTTGTCTTTAGAAACTCAATCAGTTGTATAGCCGTTGTTATCAGTAATCTGATTCAGTATTCATTATGGCTGCCTCAGTTTCCTCTAATTCATTACTTACAGAAAGTGCTGAAGTATTTGTCAAACCGTTAGCAACCACCAAATTCTCTAATGAGGCTTGAGCTGTAGAAGATGATTCATGATTCTTGGCTTCTGATGTTTGACTTGATGAATCTATCGATTTAGCAGTTCCACTACCGTTATCTCTAGATTGAGAAGGTTCAGTTTTAGCACTTGCTTGGCTATCTGCAACTGAGAGTGCAGTTTCACTTGTTGCTTCGTTCGCAATCATTAATGCCAATGTACTATATAGTTGTGTATCTTGACTAATAGGTGTAGCGGCACTTGCTACACCAGCTGTTTGAACTTCTGTAGTTAACTCATCTGCTAAAACTTTGTTATCAGTACCAAGTTCCAAGTAAGACAGAGTACACGCCTACATTGAGTTTACGAATTGAAAATCGACTTATACAATTATTTAATAAATCTTTACCCACTTTGGTAATCCTCCACACTTAACATTTAAGTATCCTCCCCCTCAATGAGATTAAAAGTATTTTAAAATATTAATCGTTTAACATTCTAACACGATCAGTAAAGATAATTTATTTTTTGTATAAATATAACTTTATCCAAGTCTATATAAAATATATGCGTATGTTTACCAGTATTTAAAATTGTCCAAAAAAATAATTTTAAAGTTTCATTATTTTGAAGAAAGCGATTATATTAATTAACCTTAGAAAAATGAATTCAAGGGAAATGTTTAAATTTCTAAATCCTAATGATTATAGTCAACTTCATAAAACGTCTCTTTAGTGTCTTTTTGAAAGTTTCTAGGAGCTTTAACAAATTTCGTATACACTCTTAAAATAAATGTAGCTAAAACAATATATTTCTAGGCAAATTATCTTAAGCAATTCAATTTAGCTAGCTACTTAAAATAGGAGTGTAAAGTCTATACTATTACAGCTGTACCTGACTCTTCTAGGAATTTACAATCAAAATAAAAGCTAAGATTCAACGAAAAATTATCTAATTTATCATAATACTCATTTATTACCAACTCAGCTATTTTATATACCCCCATTAATCCACTTCCTCAAAGATAATCTATATAGCATATTCCACTAGATAAATTTTATAGTTAAATAAAATATAAAACTAAAAAAAGAAGATCCTCATGGACCTTCTTTATATGGCTCTATAATTTCTGTAGTGGGTAAAACCACTGTAGAGATTATAGAGCTTTTTTAAGTGTACACAAAAAGTCCCATAAGAACTATAATGAAAAGCAACCAAACCATCATTAGGAAGAACTTATGAGACTTATTAAGAATACCACAGAACTAATCGGAATTAAAGACCAAAATATCATTATTTCACTTGTTTTTGAAACTGACACTCATATCGAGATTCAAGCAAAACTCGATTACCCTGCACCATCATGTCCTCACTGCCATGGAAAGATGATCAAATATGACTTTCAAAAAAACTCTAAAATTCCTCTTCTCGAACAAGCAGGAACGCCGACACTACTACGTCTGAAGAAGCGTCGCTTCCAGTGTAAAAATTGTAGACGAGTCACGGTAGCTGAGACATCAATCGTTGAGAAAAACTGCCAAATCTCCAATCTAGTCCGACAAAAGGTTACACAACTCCTAACTGAGAAGATGGCACTAACTGATATTGCCAGAAGACTTCGTGTATCGACATCCACTGTCTATCGTAAGCTTGATCAGTTTTCTTTCAAGGAACATTTTGATAAACTCCCAAGGGTTATGTCCTGGGATGAGTTTGGGTTCAAGAAAGGGGAATTGGCTTTTGTGGCGCAGAATTATGAGACAAACGAACTCATAACCATCCTTGATAATCGCCGCCAAACCACTATACGAAACTACTTTTTAAAGTATCCATTAAAAGCTCGCCAACAGGTGCAGTTTATCACGATGGATATGTCTGGGGCTTATATTCCACTAGCCAAAAAACTTTTCCCAAACGCCGAAATCATTATTGATCGTTTCCACATTATCCAGCACCTTGGTAGAGCATTTTTAAAGACTAGAATTGCAACCATGAACCAGTTCGATAAGAAGTCACTACCCTATCGAGCCTTGAAAAATCA
>ERZ507021.467-NODE-467-length-10572-cov-5.10069_pt1 | contig 10572 bp, 10 predicted proteins | sample MGYA00512877_ERZ507021 | MGnify/ENA metagenome assembly ERZ507021 | reverse complement strand
GCGCGCTCACCAATGTGCCGGCACCAGGTAGCATACCGGCTTCAGTTGGTAAATTGGTATCACAATTAGTGGCAATAAACAGTGCACCAGTTTGAATGGCCAAAGTGGCTTGAACCAATTTGTCATAAGTGAATTGGCGATCTAAGCCCATGACGACAACATCCGCCTGATGATCAGCCACAAGTGTGTAACCGGCGGACTGGATGGCTGTTTGCAAACCAGCTTCGCCGATGACCAAAATTTTAGCTTGATCAGGTACATGGGTCTTGAGATAATCCGCCGTTGCCATTGCACTAGTATAGACTTGATCTGGTGTTGTCACAATCCCATGATTTTGAGTGAGGTTGTTGGCAACCGCTTCAGGCGTTTTAGTTGAGTTATTTGTGACGAAGAGGTAAGGAATCTGTTGCGCACGTAACCGGTCAATGAAACGTTTGCCTGACGAATATTGTCTTGTACCTTGATAAATGGTCCCATCTAAATCAATAAAATAAGCCTGATATTGTCTCATCTGCTTTAATCTCCATTTAATTTCTAATAGTTATATTATATACATCAACAAGTGTTGATATCAAACAACGAATCAACGGACGCTCTCTCTCCAATCTCAATCTCCCTAAAAAATAAAATCTCCTAAAATATTTTATAAAAATGTCCGCCCGCAAGCAGTTGCGGGTTTTCGTTGCTTATAGGGATATTTTTACCGAGAGGTGGCGTGGATTGTTTTGATATCAGCAGCTTTTTTTGGGGGCATTATGACTAAGAAATATCGGACACCGCCTTTTTTAACGCCGGCGGCAATTGTGTCACTGATTATTGCGATTAGTGCGGGGAATCTTGCTGTCAATGTTGCAACTGGTACCAAAGAGGGTGGCCAAGTTGCACCACGACAAACAAGTGTGGTGTCATCGGTGACGAGTTCATCTCATGTGACTGAATCGGTTCCTAGCAGTACGTCATCATCGTCAACTAACGTGATATCCTCTTCGGCTGTGACGTCGTCGTTGCCAGCATCATCCTCATCATCGTCGCAACAAGCTGACGTTTCGGCAAATAGTACGCCGGCTTCGTCGTCAGCTGTCAGCAGTCCAACGTCTCAGGTACCAGCAGACAAAGCGGTGAGTGCAACGATTCCTGAGACAACGCCGACAGGAGGTGGACAATAAGTGTTTACGTTACTTGATTTAGTGAATAGCTATTTGGGCTATTTTTCAACGAATTCTAAAACAAAAAATCGGATTTATACGGCTGTTAGTGCTATCGGCGTCTGGTATGTGTTATATATTGCCTATCGTTTTTTGGCCAATGGGCGTTGGCTACGCGGGGCAATGATTGCCATTGTTTTTGTTATCTTGGCTTATTTTGTCGTTTTAAATATTATTTACTATTTTACAAATACTGTGGTCAAATGGGATATTTCGCCAAAAATTGAGAAAGTGTTAGGCGGCCCGCAGCTGGAGGAAGAGAAAGCGGCTGTGCATGAAGTCATTGTACCCGCTAATGGGCTGTATCAACGACAACATGTGATGCTGGGTGAAGTGACGGTCAATGCCACGCAGCAAGACAATATCACGCAATTAGCCACGGCGTTGATGCAACTCGGGCTGATGAAACAAGATTATGGCCATCTTGGTGAACAGGCACAACGGCAAATTATTTTACAGCACGATGTGATTTTTGCGAATCACCCAGGCACGCTTTTACCCTATTTTGATATGGTTGAAGTCGGTGGTGACATCAAAATTATGGGGGGCATTAACCAATTACAAGCGCGTGAACTTGGCACACTGGTCATGGTTGGTATGACACCTACACATCAGGCCATGATGACCTATCGATTAGCGCTGTCATCCGTTGTGATCACTGGTGGCATGGGACATGTTGCGACGCGCACGGCGTTGCTCGCTGTCCAACAACCATACAAGATTCAGGTTGAAGTAGCCTACGAAAAAAAGAATTGATTTACACCAATTCTTTTTTCATGTTGATATGTAAAATGTCTGCCTCGTAGAATTCATCGCCAAAAGCTTGGAAACCTAAGTTTTCGTAGAAGCCTTTTGCTTGAACTTGTGCCCCTAGTTCAAGGGCTTGGATATGGTAACCTGGGGCTAATTTTTCAATGTAGGCGAATAATTGGCGTCCGATGCCTTGACCGCGCATTGGATAAAGGGTTGCGACGCGTTGGATATGCCAAACCCCAGGTTGCTCTTCAAAAACGCGGGCCGTACCAGCCAATTTACCGTCAACATAAGCCACAATGTGTAAGGCCGTTGCTTCAACTGTTGGGTTGTCTAGCTCAAGTTGCATTGGGACGCCTTGTTCGGCAACAAAAACGGTTGTGCGAATGGTCAGGGCGTCGTCATGGATGGGACCTAGCCCAATTTGATGTTTGATTTCTATTGTCATACGAGTATTATAACAAGTTTTAACGCAAGGTGTATCGCTTTATTGGTATAATGGAGATTATGAAAAATCGTGTAAAAAAAAGCTTGAAACAGTTCTGGCAGACGACATTAGCGCCAAAAAATTGGCTGCGACAACTCAATACGCGACGCGGATTTTTTGCTTGGGTCCTGACGCTGTTTACCTTAAAGACTATTTTAGCCTACGGTGTTGACTTTGAATGGTTACATGTCCAAGATCCGTTACAGGTGTTGTTAATGTTAGTGAATCCAATTGGGTTTACGATGATTTTATTCAGTTTGACGTTATTTATTAAACCCAAGCAGCTCTATTACGGCACGCTGTTAATTTTAGATACGGTCTTAACGCTATTGCTGTATCTGAATGTGGTGTATTTTCGAGAATTCTCGGATTTCATGTCCATCAATACTATGCTCGGCTATAGTACGGTCAACCAAGGTGGCAAAGCAGCGGTTGCGATTGCCTTTGGCTTCCATGATATCTTATTTTGGTTAGATATTTTGGTGTTGCTTGGCTTAATATTGGCACGGAAAATCAAGTTGGATCCACGACCATTACCGCGTTTTCAACCCTTTAAATGGCTAACAGTTGGGGTGTTTGTGCTCATGGCCAATTTGTTTTTATCCGATATTGATCGGCCACAACTGTTAACCCGCCAATTTGATCGGGAGTACATGGTTAAATATCTAGGTCTAGGACCGTTTACGATTTATGATGCCATTAATACTTATCAAACGAGTCAAGTGCGCAAAAGTGCCACACCGTCCGAATTTACACAAGTTAAAAATTATGTAAATAAACACTATGCGGCCCTCAATCCGCAATTCTTTGGGCGTGCCAAAGGCAAAAACGTGATTGTCATTCACTTGGAAAGTTTCCAGCAAATGTCAATTGATCGAAAGATTAACGGGCAAGAAGTGACGCCGTTTTTGAATAGTCTGTATCACAGTCAAAGTACCTTGGCCTTTGATAATTTCTTTAACGAAGTGGGGCAGGGTAAGACCTCCGATGCGGAAAATATGCTGGAGACATCGACGTTTGGGTTGCCGCAAGGGTCATTGTTCTCAAAGCTCGGCAATGACCAAACGTTCCAAGCGATGCCAGCAATTTTGAATCAGCGGGCGAATTATTCAAGCGCAGTCTTCCACGGTAACATTGGGACTTTCTGGAACCGTAACAATGTTTACAAGCATATGGGTTATCAAAACTGGGTCTCTGGTGACTATTTTGATTTGACGGGACAAAAGGCCACGACCTGGGGTCTGAAAGATAAACTGTTGTTCCAAGAGTCGATTCCTTATTTGGAACAGTTACAGCAACCATTTTATGCGAAATACCTCACTGTGACGAACCACACGCCGTTCACGTTAGATAAAGAAGATCAAGATCCTAACTTTATCACGACCAATAGTGGGTCTAAAATTGTCGATAACTACTTTATCACGAATCACTATTTAGACCAATCAGTGAAAGAATTCTTTGACTATCTGAAAAAGTCAGGCCTGTATGACAATACTGCGGTTGTTTTGTATGGGGATCATTATGGTATCTCAAACACGGATGCGAAATATTTAGCGCCAATTTTAGGCAAAGATGAAAGCCAATGGAGTGACTTGGACAACGCGAACTTACAGCGTGTGCCATTTATGATCCATGTGCCAGGCATGACGGATGGTTATATTGATCATACCTTTGGTGGTGAAATCGATGTGGCGCCAACGCTTGAGCATTTACTCGGCATTACGACGCAGCGTTATATTCAATTTGGCCAAGACTTATTGAGTAAACAGCATGAACAAATTGTGGCGTTTAGAAACAAAGATTGGATCACGCCACAGTATGCGAGTCTTTCTGGACGTTATTGGAATGTGCAGACTAACCAAATGATTACAGAACTAGCGCCAGAATTGCAGAAAACGTTAGACGGTATTCAAGCAGCGGTTAACGAAAAATTAGATATGTCAGATAGTCTTAACCAGAAGAACCTGCTGCGCTTCTACACGCCAGAAGGCTTTAAGCCAGTTGATGCGAACAAGTTTGACTATAGTAAGCGTGCGACAATCAAACGTCTACAAGAACAAAACAAGACATTAGGCAAAGCTTCAAAGAGTCTATTTGCCAAAAATGGTAATAAATCAACTTTGAGTCAGTATGTGACGGATGCGCCAGAAATCCACGATGAAAAAACGGATTCAACGCGTTTGATGCCACGAAATGCTGATGACTGGAGTCAAAGTGAATAATCACGAACAAAAAAGCCACGGATTGCGATACGATAACGCAACGGGCTTTTTTTGATACAATAGAAATGATGTTAATTGGGAGGCATAGGATGAAGATTTTAATTGGTTTAGAAAATATTGGTTTGGGTGGCATGAAGCGGGCAACAACCGTTGTGGGGAATGCCTTAGCAGCAACCCATGATGTCACCTATTACAGTTTTTCTGATATGCCACCTTTTTATACGTTGGCGGCGCCGTTATTAGTGAGTGAGACACCGGTAACCCTAGATAATGATGCGCAACCTTTTGAACGTTTTGCGCAACAAATTCGTGAATTTGAAGCGGTTGCGCGCCAGTTTGATGTTGTGATTTTGGCAGGGGGCTTATTATCGAGCTTTGCGGCACAATTAACGTTGCCTAATACCCAATTGATTGGCTGGATGCACAATAATGTGACAACCTATCAAACGCAATATTACGCGGCGATGCAGGATGAATTTAATGCAGGATTACGGGCTTTGGATGTGATTGTGGCGTTAACGGATTCTGATTTAGCAGGTTTTTCTGCTTATAACCGGACAGTCAAAATTTGGAATCCCTTGACGATTACGCCCAGTGGGCAAGCTGATCTAAATCAGAAAGTGATCGCTTTCACGGCAAGAATTGCGATTCAGCATAAGGGGATTGATTTTGCGGTGAAACTCGCTGACAAATTACCAGCCGATTGGCAGTTAGCGATTGCTGGTGGTGGCTCAGCCGAGGATATGGCAACATTTGAAGCGCTGATTGATCAACATCAAGTCGCAGATAAAATCATTTATCGTGGACCATTGAAAGATGATGCCTTGCGCGAACACTATCGGCAAGCAAGTTTGTTTGTTCAGACGTCACGCTGGGAAGGCCTGCCATTGGTATTGGCCGAAGCAATGAGCTTTGGTTTACCAATTGCAGCGATGCGTAATACAGGTTCTGCGGAAGTGTTAGCCGAAGGGGAACATGGGATTTTGACCCCTAATGCTGATGTGGATGCATTATATACTGCGATTGAACCCTTATTACAAGATGTGGACCAACGTGCAGCCTATGCCCAAAAAAGTTTACAACGGGTTGAAGACTTTAAAATTGCGCCAATTTTGGCGCAGTGGGAAGCCGTCTTTCAGCAAAAAATTTGACAACTAAGTTGACAAGAATATAATACTCTTAGAGGCAAATATCATGACTGAAGAATCTCATGCGAAGCATATCGGGAAATTTAAGAAACCAACCTTTGATAATTTACAGTTTCGAATTGGTGAACTGGCACGGATGACGGGCGTATCAACGCGCCAATTGCGTTACTGGGAAAAGCAAGGCTATGTATCAGCCATTGCGCGTGACGATGAGCAAGAGTCACGACTATATGGTTTTCCAGCTTACGTCAAGGTGACGATCATCAAGCAACACTTAGATGATGGCGAGTCGTTGCATGAGGCCGTACGGGCCGCTAATGAACAAATTGAAAATGTTGGTGTGATTCAACATATTATGAAAAAAGCTTTCCAAGGATTAGAGACGCACCAAGGAAAATATATGGTCAATCTGGGCTTTTTTGATGCCGAGGAAACGCAATTATTATATGTATCATTAGATGATAGTGGGAAAGTTGTCTATCATCTGGTCGCAGCTGACAAAGCAGCGCAACAAACGGACAATCAGGCATGACAACTTGGATTTATCAACTAACAGTCCCAACGGTACGCGTTGGACAGTCAGTAAAAGACACTTTAAAAGCTTGGTTGATCCCGCAACGGTTACGTGGGGCTTTGCGGCAAAAGCAGCATATTCACGTCAATGGGCAAGCGGTGTCCACTAACTATGTGTTTCAAGCAGAGGATCAACTGGAATTAATATTTGATGCGATAGATTTTCGGACCAGCGAATCGCATTATACCCCGAATGCCCAAGCAACGGTACCGATTATTTTTGAAAATGATGATTTCGTCGTGGTCGATAAGCCAGCCGGCATGAAAATGCATCCACATGCACCGCATGAAGCGGATACGCTGCTGAATTATTTGGCCGCAGACTTCCAAGCACGTCATCTCATGAGTGCGGGCCAACCGGCACGACCTTATATGGTGCATCGGATTGATCGTGATACATCGGGTGCCGTGATTGTGGCGAAAAATCCTGTGGTCGTGCCCATTCTCAATCGATTACTCGCGCAAAAAGCGATTAAACGAACGTATTTGGCTTGGGTGCAGGGTGCAGTTGCCAATCCAGCGGGTGAAATCACAACACCGATCGGCATTGATCCACACGATGAACGCCGACGGGTCATCAATGGCATCGCGGCCCAACCCGCTAGAACCTATTGGGCACTAAGCCATACTGTTTATCAAAATTCATTGCTACGGGTGCAATTGGATACTGGGCGGATGCACCAAATACGGGTTCATCTGGCAAGCATTGGTCATCCCATTATTGGGGATCCGCTTTATCAGCCAGAAACATCCGCGACGCGCATGCTGTTACATGCAGCAACTAGCACTGTGCCATTACCTTTTGATGGTGGCACAACAACGATTAGCGGGGCCATCCCGACAGATTTCCCGAGACAATTAAGAACAATATAAAAAGCGGCGCATCAAGCGCTGCTTTTTATATTGTTGATTTAAGCGGCTGCGTCAACATCTTTGTTGAGGTAGTTAGCGGCAAAGGCTGCTAATACACCACCAAGCAAATCAGCGACAACATAGACCCAAACGTGACCAAGCGCGTTACCCTTCACAAAGATAACGGGTGACAAAGCACGTGCTGGGTTAAGGGCACCACCAGTAATTGGCAATGCGACAATAATGAAGGCTGCCAACAAGATACCAATCACAAGGGGTGCTGGTACGCTAGCTGACTTTGTGACAATCAAAATCACAAGGACGAATAAGAAAGTCAAAACTAATTCGAACATGAAGGCTGTCAAGGCTTGACCATTGGCAAAGTTTGTTTGTCCCAAACCAGCAATGTCAACGAATTGTTGCACAGTCATCTTTTGACCTGACAATGCTTGCGTCACAGTAGCTGACTTCAAGTAGGCTGAGATACCACCGTAAACGGCAAGTGAAGCAACCAAAGCCCCAAGCAATTGCGCAATGACATAACCAACAAATTCAAGCCATGAGAGACGCTTTTGAATGGCCATTGCTAATGAAACGGCTGGGTTAAAGTGGGCACCTGAAATTTGTGCAAAGGCATAAATACCACCAGTTAGTGCCAAGCCAAAGGCTAGGGCAATGGTGAGTGGTGATGGTGCTGTAGCAGCTGAATAAACAATGCTACCAGTTCCAACGGCCACTAGGATAAATGTGCCGAGGAATTCTGCGATGTACTTACGCATGTGTGGTTCTCCTTAATTTTAGATGAAAAATTATCAACACATTCTATTATACACTTTTAGATTAAATTACACTTAAATAAGGCCGTAAAATCAGCAAAGTATTAAATGTCAGCAGAGGTAGTAGTTTTTTATAACAGCCTGTGATAGAATATATTTTGTTGAAAGCGTTTACAATAACATAAAAAGCACTTACACCCTTGTAATGAGTATACAGAAAACCAACTGAAAACAGGTTGCGGTTATTCAAAATAAGTTCTGGCACAGTGTTGAACATAGAATGGAGAAAGCATTATGATGTCTTTCGTTGTCTTGGCCCTTGGAATTTTATTCCTTTTGTTACTCATTATTAAGTTTAAAATCAATACGTTTATTGCGTTGATTTTAACGGCGAGTGTTGTTGGCTTGGGATTGGGGATGAAACTCCAACAGATTCCCGTGTCAATTCAAAATGGGATTGGCTCATCTTTAGGTGAGTTGGCGATTGTTTTTGGATTTGGTGCTATTTTAGGCCGTTTGGTCGCTGATGCGGGTGGGGCTTATCGGATTGCCCATACGTTAATTGACAAATTTGGTAAGCAACGTGTCCAACTGGCCATCATGGTTGCGGCCTTTATTATTGGGATTGCGCTCTTCTTTGAAGTTGGGATGGTCTTGTTGATTCCCATCGTCTTTGCGATTGCGCTGGAAGCCGCCGTACCCTTGCTTTATCTTGGTATTCCCATGGCAGCAGCTTTGTCAGTCACCCATGGTTTCTTGCCACCGCATCCAGCCCCAACGGCGATTTCTGGTGCGTTGGGTGCCAACCCTGGAACGGTATTGGTTTATGGCTTAATTGTTGCGGTACCAGCGGCGATTATCGCTGGGCCCTTGTTTACTAAGTTGGCCCAAAAATTTGCGCCAGATGCCTTTGTGATTAAGCGACAATTGACTGCTTTTGGTAAAGAAAAGCAATTTGTATTGTCAGAAACACCCAGCTTTGGTATTTCTGTGTTGACATCATTGTTCCCGGTTTTGTTAATGGGAATCACAACAACGTACACAATTATTTACAATGATGGGCAACCTTTTAAAAACCCAACGGGGATGGCAGCATTTATCACCATGATTGGTAATCCGGTCGCAGCGATGATTATCTCTTTGGTGTTTGCGATGTGGGCAATGGGTTGGCATCAAGGGCGTAAAACACCAGATATGATGGCTACCGTTGAAGAAGCCATCAAATCCATTGCAATGTTACTTTTGATTATTGGTGGTGGCGCAGCCTTTAAACAGATTTTGATTGATGGCGGTATTTCTGGTCAAATTTCACAATTGTTTATCCATTCAGCTATCTCACCATTGCTGTTAGCTTGGATTATTACTGTGATTCTGCGTGTCGCGTTAGGCTCAGCAACGGTTGCTGCCTTGACCGCAGCTGGTTTAGTTCAGCCCTTGATGGTTGCCTCGCATGTGAACCCAGCCTTAATGGTTTTGGTGATTGGGGCAGGGTCATTAGCCGCTTCGCACGTGAATGATGCCGGCTTCTGGATGTTTAAAGAGTACTTTGATTTGAACGTGAAGCAAACACTCTTGATTTGGACAGTGTTGGAAACAATCATTGCCGTTGTGGGACTTGTGATGGTCTTGATTATGAGCCTATTTGTTTAAATTATATTGGCTAACTGGTCTTAAAGCAGGTGCTTTAAGGCTTTTTATGTGGCTAATAATGCTATAATGATGGCAAATAACAGCGATTGGAGGCTGGTGCATTGATTGACAAAAATAGGGACCAGCATTGTTTAGTAGACGGTGCGGCAACAGCATTTGTGGACGGTGTTTTACTGCCTGAATTAGAGCCGACTTTACGGCGGGCCATTCAACAAGACTTTCCTGAGCATCAGGGTGATGCGTTTATTTGTTTGGCCCATTTATTACCATATCGTTTGGCCCGCATTAATGCCATACGGTTGGCGGATCAACAGATGAATCGTCAGATGAAACACAAGCTGACCCATATTTTGACGGATAAAAATTTTAAAGTCATTAATGTTAAGAAGCACCAGCGCGAGACCTATACGTTTGGGCAGCGGGTGGCCGATAAGGTTGCAAAATTTGGTGGTAGTTGGGGCTTTATTATCATGGCGATTATCACCATGGTTGTCTGGATTGCGGTGAACGGCTGGCACGTGTTCCACGCAAATTTTGATCCCTATCCCTTTATTTTATTGAATCTCTTTTTGAGTATGACGGCGGCTTTACAAGCACCGTTAATTTTAATGAGTCAAAACCGGTCGTCAGATTATGACCGACTACATGCAGATAACGATTTTCATGTGAATTTGAAAACCGAAGAAGAAATGCGGGTGTTACATGCCAAGATTGATCGTTTAATTCAAACGGATTATCCAGATATGCTAGAAGTTCAGGCATTACAAACCAAAATGTTAGGTGAAATGCAACAACAACTCAGTGCCTTAAATGCGCAACAAAAAAACAGCAACCCTGTGGCGTACCCCGAAAGTTAAAGCAACTTTCGGGGTTTTAAGATCGGAAGAGCACACGTCTGAACTCCAG
>ERZ507021.463-NODE-463-length-10659-cov-4.813_pt1 | contig 10659 bp, 8 predicted proteins | sample MGYA00512877_ERZ507021 | MGnify/ENA metagenome assembly ERZ507021 | reverse complement strand
AAAGTAGTCAATAATGGTCCTATGCTCCACCCTTATCTCAAGGAGATGAATCAGGCGACCTTTGGAGATCAGGATCTCTTGACAGTAGGGGAAACATGGGGAGCAACGCCAGAGATTGCCAAGCTCTACTCGGATCCAAAGGGGCAAGAATTGTCTATGGTCTTCCATTTTGAACATATCGGTCTTCAGTATCAGGAAGGTCAGCCTAAATGGCATTATCAAAAAGAGCTGAATATCGCTAAGTTAAAAGAAATTTTTAACAAATGGCAGACAGAATTAGGAGTTGAGGACGGTTGGAATTCGCTCTTCTGGAACAATCATGACCTTCCTCGTATCGTCTCAATCTGGGGAAATGACCAAGAATACCGCGAAAAATCTGCCAAAGCCTTTGCAATCTTGCTTCATCTCATGAGAGGAACACCTTATATCTACCAAGGTGAGGAGATTGGGATGACCAACTATCCCTTTGAAACGCTGGACCAAGTAGAAGATATTGAATCCCTCAATTATGCGCGTGAAGCTCTTGAAAAAGGCGTTCCGATGGAAGAAATCATGGACAGTATCCGTGTCATTGGACGTGACAATGCCCGTACCCCTATGCAATGGGACGAGAGCAAAAACGCTGGTTTCTCAACAGGTCAACCTTGGTTGGCAGTCAACCCAAACTATCAAGCAATCAACGTTCAAGAAGCGCTGGCAAATCCAGATTCTATTTTCTATACCTATCAGAAACTGGTTCAAATCCGTAAGAAGAACAGCTGGCTGATTCGAGCTGACTTTGAATTGCTTGATACAGCTGACAAGGTCTTTGCCTATATTCGTAAAGATGGCGACCGTCGTTTTCTAGTTGTGGCCAACTTGTCCAATGAAGAACAAGACTTAACATTAGAAGGAAATGTTAAATCAGTCTTGATTGAAAATACTGTGGCTCAAGAAGTTTTTGAAAAACAAATCTTGGCTCCATGGGATGCTTTCTGTGTGGAATTACTATAAACATTTTTTACAGAAAAATCTAAAAATCGAAATCGTATAAAAACAAGGGAGGACTGTATGAAAGGCAGAAATCCTTTGTTTTTTTATGACCAAAGTTTATAAATTTTCATTCTAGAAATTCAATTAACTTTACAAATTTCCTCTATTTTGGTAAAATAAACTTATGTTACAAAAACTAACATAAAGGAGAAAGAAGATGAATACAAAAAAGCGTATCCTTAGTGCAGGCCTGACTGTTGCAGCTGCTTTGCTTTTAGCTGCTTGCGGACAATCAGGTTCAGATACAAAAACTTACTCATCAACCTTTAGTGGAAATCCAACTACATTTAACTATTTATTAGACTACTACGCTGATAATACAGCCATTATTACCAACCTAGTTGATGGCTTGCTTGAAAATGACAATCACGGGAACTTAGTTCCGTCTTTGGCAGAAGACTGGTCTGTTTCAAGCGACGGTCTGACTTATACCTACAAACTGAGAAAAGATGCCAAATGGTTCACGGCTGACGGTGAAGAGTACGCCCCAGTCAAGGCACAAGATTTTGTGACAGGTATCAAGTATGCAGTGGATAATAAATCACAGGCTATTGACTTGATTCAAAACTCAATCAAGGGCTTGAATGATTATATTACAGGAGCGGATTCTGACTTTTCTAAGGTTGGTGTGAAGGCAATCGACGACCATACTGTTGAGTATACTTTGGCACGCCCAGAACCTTACTGGAACTCAAAAACAACCAATAGTATTCTTTTCCCGGTAAATGAAGAGTTTTTAAATTCAAAAGGGAAAGATTTTGGTACCCTATCTCCAGATAGCATTCTCTACAGCGGACCTTATTTGTTAAAAGATTTCACATCAAAATCATCGATCGAGTATGTGAAAAATCCGCATTACTATGATCATGACAAAGTATCAATTGAACACGTGAAATTGGCCTATTTTGATGGTTCAGACCAAGAATTGACCATCCGTAACTTTGAAAGTGGAGCTTATTCTATCGCGGGGATTTATCCAAATAGTTCTAACTTCGCCAAGATCAAGGAAAAATATAAGGATAATATCGTCTATAGCTTGCAAGACAAGACTTCTTGGTATTTTAATTTCAACGTCAACCGTAAGGCTTACAATCACACTGCTAAAACGACAGATGAGCAGAAGAAGTCAACTGAGGTAGCTGTCTTGAACAAAAACTTCCGCCAGGCAGTGAACTTTGCCTTGGACCGCACAGTCTATTCTGCTCAGTCAAATGGGGAAGAAGCAGCTAGTAAGACCCTTCGTAACACCCTAGTGCCTCCTACCTTTGTCCAAGTCGGAGACAAGACTTTTGGAGAAGTAGTTGCTTCTAAATTGGTCAACTATGGCACAGAATGGTCAGATATTAACTTGGCAGATGCTCAGGATGCCTATTTCAACAAAGAAAAAGCCCAAGCAAAATTTGCGGAAGCTAAAAAAGAATTGGCAAGTCAAGGTGTGACTTTCCCAATTCACTTGGATGTTGCAGTTGATCAGACAAGTAAAAATGCTGTGACAGGCATGAACTCAGTTAAGCAGACCCTTGAGTCGGTTTTAGGTGCTGATAACATTGTCATTGATGTTCAGCAACTTTCAACAGATGATTTTAATAACGTAGCTTTCTTGGCACCAACGCCAGCTGATCGTGACTATGATTTGAACTTTGATGGCTGGGTAGGTGACTACCAAGATCCGTCAACTTATCTTAATCCTTTCAATGCTGAGGATGGATTCTACCTCAAGATTTTTGGTTTAGATGCTCAGGAAGATAAAGCTAAAATTGCTAGCTTGGGTCTTGATACCTACACCAAGATGCTCAAAGATGCAGATAGCGAAAATAAAGATGTAGCCAAACGTTATGAAAAATATGCTGAAGCACAGGCTTGGATGATTGACAATTCTCTGATTATGTCAGCTATGTCGAGCGGTGGAACAGCATCTGTAACCAAAGTAACGCCATTTACAAGAGGTTATTCACTAGTCGGCATCAAGGGCGACGGCAATAACTACAAGTACATGAAACTGCAAAAAGACACTGTGACTACCAAGCAGTATGAAGAAGCTAAGACCAAATGGGAGCAAGAAAGCAAAAAAGCAATCGAAAAAGCTCAAAAAGAAGCAGAAAATCATGTAAAATAGATGAACGAGGTTCCGTAAGGGACCTTGTTTGTTATATTTTTGATTCGTATTCCTCTGTCTATGAAACGAGAATGTCAAAATAGGAAGCGATAGATACTATACAGGTTATAAAAAAACAATTATTCCTTCGGAGTGCATTTAGAAGATGTATTGAAAACGCTGATAAAAAAAGGAATAAATGGAAATTATTTCATGATTGTGATATAATAATTCTGATAATCAACATATAGGGGAAAACTATGAATAAACGTTCAAAAAGAGCCCGTTCGGGTAAAGTTAAGCGGAGCATTAATATAGCTTTATTAACCATTTATGTATTATTGGGTGGTTTTTTGCTGTTCTTGATTTTTAGACATAATATATTGGCGTTTAGATACCTGAATGTTATGACGGCAGCTGTAGTGATTTTGGTCGCTTTAGCGAGTCTGCTTTTGATCATTTATAGAAAAGCAGAAAAGTTTACAATTTTCTTTTTAACACTAGCTATTTTAATGAGTTCAGTTTCTTTTTTTGCACTGCAACAATTTGTCGGCTTTACTAGTCATATCAATTCTACGTCAAATTACTCAGAATACTCAATGAGTGTTGTTGTTCTGAAAGATAGTGATGTTCATAATGTCACGCAATTAGATAGTGTTACAGGACCTACGGATACTGATAATGATAATATTCAAAAATTGATAGCTGATATCAAAACTAGTCAGAGCAAAGAATTGACGGTTGAACAAAGCACCTCATACCTTGCAGCTTATAAGAGCTTGGTATCAGGTGAAGCAAAAGCGATTGTCTTAAATAGCGTCTTTGAAAATATTATAGAATCTGAATACCCTGATTACGCATCAAAAATTAGGAAAATCTACACTAAAAATATCACCAAAGAAGTAGCTGCTCCTAAAGTTTCTAAGAACAAATCCTTCAATGTCTATGTGAGTGGTATTGACACTTACGGACCAATTAGTTCAGTTTCTCGTTCAGATGTCAACATTTTGATGACTGTTAATCAAGATTCAAAAAAAATTCTATTGACAACAACCCCTCGAGATTCCTATGTTCCGATTGCAGACGGCGGGAATAATCAAAAAGATAAGTTGACTCATGCAGGTATTTATGGAGTTGACTCCTCTATTCATACTTTGGAAAATCTTTATGGAGTTGATATTAATTACTATGTTCGCTTGAACTTCACTTCGTTCTTGAAATTGATTGACCTCCTTGGTGGAGTTGATGTCTATAATGATCAAGAGTTTACCGCTCATACAAATGGGAAGTTCTATCCTGTAGGGAACGTTCATCTTGACTCGGAGCAAGCTCTTGGTTTTGTGCGTGAGCGCTATTCTTTAGCTGATGGGGATCGTGACCGTGGTCGTAATCAACAAAAGGTGATCGTCGCAATCATACAGAAATTAACTTCTACCGAAGCATTGAAAAATTATAGTGATATTCTTCAAGGTTTGCAAGATTCCCTTCAAACAAATATGCCTATCGAAACGATGATGGATTTGGTTAATACTCAATTGGAGAGTGGTGGCAGTTATAAAGTCAACTCTCAAGACCTCAAAGGTACAGGTCGAATGGGACTTCCTTCTTATGCTATGCCAGATAGTAACCTCTATATGATGGAAATCGATGACAGTAGTTTAGCAGCTGCTAAAAGTGCGATACAAGATGTGATGGAGGGAAGATGATATGATTGATATCCATTCTCACATTGTCTTTGATGTAGATGACGGGCCAAAGTCTATAGAAGATAGCAAAGCCCTTTTAAGAGAAGCGTATAATCAAGGGGTTCGGATGATTGTTTCGACTTCCCATCGTCGAAAAGGGATGTTTGAGACTCCAGAAGAAAAAATAGCGACGAATTTTTTAAAGGTTCGTGAGATTGCTAAAGAAGTGGCAGATGATTTGGTCATTGCTTACGGAGCAGAGATATACTATACTCCAGATGTTCTAGAAAAATTAGAAAACAAGCGCATTCCTACTCTCAATAACAGTCGTTATGCTTTGATTGAATTTAGTATGAATACACCCTATCGCGATATTCATAAAGGATTAAGCAATATTTTGATGTTGGGGATTACCCCGGTGATTGCTCATATTGAACGTTATGATGCTCTGGAAAACAATGAAAAACGTGTTCAGGAACTGATTGATATGGGATGCTATACGCAAGTAAATAGTTCTCATGTTCTAAAACCTAAGCTCTTTGGTGAAACCTATAAATTCATGAAAAAGAGAGCCCAATATTTTTTGGAGAGAGACCTGGTTCATGTCATTGCAAGTGATATGCATAACCTAGATAGTAGACCCCCTTATATGGAGGAGGCTTATCAGATTATTTCTAAAAAGTATGGTAGGGGCAAGGCGGAAGAGCTATTTGTAGAGAACCCTAGGAAAATTATAATGGATCAAATAATTTAGGAGAAAATATGAAAGAACAAAATACTATGGAAATCGATGTATTTCACCTATTTAAAATTCTTTGGAAAAGAAAAATTCTAATTGCATTAGTAGCAATTGTAGCTGGAGCTTTAGCTTTTGCCTATAGTGCTTTTATCGTTAAACCGGAGTTCACTAGTACTACACGGATTTATGTAGTCAACCGTAATCAGGGGGATAAACCTGGTTTGACAAACCAAGACTTGCAAGCTGGATCATACTTGGTTAAAGACTATCGTGAAATTATTTTATCTCAAGATGTTTTGGAAAAGGTGACATCTAATTTGAAATTAGATCTATCACCAAAAGATTTGGCTAGTAAAGTCAAGGTAACCGTACCAGTCGATACCCGTATCGTATCTATTTCAGTTAATGATAGAGTCCCTGAGGAAGCTAGTCGTATTGCTAACTCCTTGAGAGAAGTAGCTGCTGAAAAGATTATCAGTATCACACGCGTTTCTGATGTCACAACACTTGAAGAAGCTCGTCCCGCTATAGCACCATCTTCTCCAAATATTCGTAGAAATACAATTATAGGTCTACTTGGAGGAACAGTCTTTACGGTTATCGTTGTTCTGATCGTTGAACTGGTTGACACACGAGTGAAACGTCCAGAGGATATTGAAGATGTTATGCAAATCGCATTGTTGGGAGTTGTTCCAAATTTGGATAAATTGAAATAGGAGAGAGATATGCCGACATTAGAAATAGCACAGAAAAAATTAGATCTGGCCAAAAAAGCGGAAGAATACTATAATGCCTTGCGTACGAATATACAATTGAGTGGAAATAATTTACAAGTGATTTCTATCACTTCAGTTAAACCGGGTGAAGGAAAGTCAACGACTTCTACAAACATTGCTTGGGCCTTCGCGCGTGCAGGTTATAAGACCTTGTTAGTAGATGCTGATATTCGGAATTCTGTCATGTCAGGTGTCTTCAAGTCACGTGAAAAAATTACCGGATTGACAGAGTTTTTATCTGGAACAACAGACCTATCTCATGGTCTATGTGATACCAATGTTGAAAATCTATTTGTAGTTCAAGCTGGGTCTATCTCACCCAACCCAACTGCTTTATTGCAAAGTGAAAACTTCAGTACTATGATTGATACACTTCGCAAATATTTTGATTATATTATTGTTGATACAGCACCTATTGGTATCGTTATCGACGCAGCTATTATCACACAAAAATGTGATGCATCTGTTTTAGTTACTGCGGCAGGAGAGGCGAACAGAAAAGATGTTCAGAAGGCTAAAGATCAATTGGAACAAACGAATAAACCATTCTTGGGAGTTGTATTAAATAAATTCAATACTTCAGCTGAGAAATATGGTTCTTACGGTGAGTATGGTTCTTACGGAAATTATGGGAGAAAATAGGGGCTCTTGTAGTTATAAAATTTTCTGAGGATGTTATTACAAGGAGGGGAGTTTAGGTGAAACAAAATAATATAATCTATTTTTGTTTTAAAAGATTTATGGATGTATTTATCGGTTTGTGTGGAACAATATTTATCGTTTTACCCTGTTCTCTAACTATCTTTTCAATCTACAAGATTAAAGGTTATAAAGGAAGTATATTTTTTACACAATATAGAGTAGGTCTCAGAGGGAAAAAATTTAAAATCATTAAGTTTAGATCGATGGTCGAAAATGCAGAAGAAATTCTGATCTCGAATAAGGAACTTTATGAAAAATATAAAAACAATAGCTATAAATTGCCACCAAACGAGGATCCACGGCTTACAAATATTGGAGATTTTATAAGAAGAACAAGTATTGATGAAGTTCCTCAGTTTATAAATTTGTTACTAGGTGATATGAGTCTTATTGGGCCAAGGCCAATTCTTGAAAATGAACTAGATGAATATTCTGAGGAAGAGCAGGAAGTTTTATTGTCTGTTCGTCCTGGAATTACGGGGATATGGCAAATTTCAGGTAGGAGTCGAGTATATTATCCTGAACGTTGTGAAATGGAATTATATTATCCTAGAAATCAGTCTTTGTGGTTAGACATCAAAATTTTCTTTTTGACTATTAGAAGAGTGTTATCCGGTGACGGAGCTCATTGAGAATTTAAGCTGAGTCAGTATGAAGTGGAACATATAAAGATAAAATTGAATACAAAAAGGATATCTTTGGTATTCAATTTTATCTTTTTGGGTCAAGATAGTTTTAGTGAAAATCTATTTTGACTGGATATTTTTTCAACAGAGAATGATTACAATTTTGATTAAAAGGTAGTTGAGCTAGATATGGATGAAGGGAATTGAATTAGGATATAGAAATGTCTAAAACGTATAGAATCATAGTTGCGACACATAAACAATTTCAAATGCCAGAGGATAAGGACTTGTATATCCCTATCCAAGTTGGTAGTGAGGGTAAGGAAGATTTAGGTTATCAACCAGATAATCAAGGAGTTCATATTTCTCACCTTAATCCTTATTATTGTGAATTAACAGGATTATATTGGGCTTGGAAAAATTTAGAATGTGATTATCTTGGATTGGTACATTACCGCAGATATTTCACATCAAAACGACACTCATATAGAGAAGCAATTAGTATGGATGATATTATTCTTTCAAAGTCAGAAGTTAAAAACTTGCTGTCAAAATATGATGTTGTTGTTCCTAAAAAAAGGAAATATTATATTGAAACGCTATACTCACACTATGCACATACTCACGATGCCAACCATTTAGACGTGACACGCCAGATTGTGAGTGAATTGAGACCGGATTATATCGTCGCTTTTGATCAGGTCATGAAACAACGCAGTGGCTATATGTTCAATATGTTTATCATGTCTAAAGAAAATGTAGCAGCCTATTGTGAATGGTTATTCCCGATTGTCGATGAACTCTATAGAAGATTAGACATTACAGACTATTCTGCTTTTGATGCTAGATTATTTGGTCGTATCAGTGAACGTTTGTTCAACGTTTGGTTGGCAAAACAAGGTTTGCGGGTAAAAGAGATACCGTTTATCTATATGGAGAAAATTGACTTGATTCAAAAAGGAAAATCTTTCCTACAAGCAAAATTCTTTGGGAAAAAATATGGACAGAGTTTTTAGTTAGGAATAAAAATAGTGATGAAAATAGTAGTACAAAAAAGGTCTTTGCCAGAAATTTTAGCTCTTACTGCTCTAGGGATATTTTTATTTGTTTCAATTTTAGATGCTACTTTTTATGTTCAACATCTACCAAGAATTGCTTATAAGGTGCTGATAGCCATTTCACTCGCTTTGTTAGTTATAAAAGAGTTATATAAAAAGGATTATGATTATAGAACTATTATAGGTTTAATTATTACAGTTTTAGTTTATTTGATTATAGGGAAAATAAGTACTTTAAGTTCAAATATTGCGATAAGTCTATTTTTTATATACGCTTTACGTGATATACCTTTTAAAAGTGTAGCAAAAACTTCCTTAGTAGTAAGTGTTCTGATGTTACTGTTTGTTATATTTAGCGCAAATATGGGAGTTATTACAAATTATTTAGAAATTTCTGGGACTCGAGTCCGTAGTTATCTAGGGTTCAGATATGCCCTACTTCCATCGATCTTACTTATGAATGTAGTTGCTACTACACTCTATATAAATAAAAACAACATAAGATATTGGCAGTGGTTATTACTATCCTTGTCTGTTTATTGGGTATATGGACAAACTGATTCTCGCTTAACATTTTACAATTCTTGTATATTGTTAGCCTTCAATATACTAATAAAGTGGTTCCCTAATATATTGTCTAAGTTAGGGAATGTGTTTAAAATTTTCAAATTCACCTTTATTTTTAATGCAATAATTAGCTTTTGGATTACAATAAATTATCTCGGATCAAACAATTATTTTGTAAATGGTTTCTTTTTCAAGTTAAATCAGGCGTTAGGTGGTAGATTATACTTGGCTAATAAATCTCTGGAATTATTTGGTTTTGGTTTATTTGGGAAACCAGTTGAATGGAATGGCAATGGTCTGACCGTTGAAGGAGTTAGAAATTATCAGACATATCTGTATGTTGATAATTTGTATATTCAAGTTCTACAAAAATTTGGTTTACTCGTTCTAGTTTTAATGGTAACGCTATTAACGTTAACACTTTCTAAAGCTATCAAGAAAAATCAGTGGATTATTGCTTTTATTTTAATTGTGATGAGTTTTCAGTCTATGATAGACGATCTAAATTTGTACCTCCATTACAATATCTTTTGGATTTTGATAGGTAGTTTAATTTACTCAGATTACCAATTTTCTGATGAAAGTGATGAAGAGTTAGGGGGGAATTCTTTTGAAGAAATTATATAGTAGTATGCTAAGAAATATTTAGCAAGAACTTACAAGAGTATAGCCGGAGAAGACTGTTGTATATCGAGTTTTGCTATTTTTATATAGGGGGGGGAAGTGTGTCGGATATAAAAATCATCCAAGATAAGATTTTATCTATCTTAAAAGAGTTCATTAGTATATGTGAAGAAAATAACCTTAGCTACTATGCTCTAGGAGGTACCTTGTTAGGAGCGGTACGTCATAAAGGTTTTATACCTTGGGATGACGATATCGATATCGGTATGCCTAGAGAAGATTATGAAAAATTTAAAAAACTAGCTCCAGACCTGTTACCAAGTAATTATAAATTTTTGAGCGAAGATACTGCTGGTTATAAAAAAGCTTTCTCTGTGATTAGAGATGATTCAACAAAGATTATCATGAATTATAGTAAAGAAGAATTGGTAGAAAGTTTATGGATAGATGTTTTTCCACTGGATGGGATGCCGTCAAATAATTTAGAGAAAAAAATCCATTCTTTTAGATACTTGTACACAAGAATGATGGTCCAGCTCTCTCAGTTTAATAGTTTAGTAAATCAAAAAAAAGAGAATCGTCCACTAACTGAAAAAATGATTATTGCTTTTGCGAACGTTGTTAATATTGAAAAGATTATTTCTTTTAACTGGGCACAGAAAAAATATTTACAAACGCTAAAAAAATATTCGTTTAAGGAAGCTTTTGCAGGGAACTATACAGGAGCATATAAACTTAGAGAAATCGTACCTTCA
>ERZ507021.459-NODE-459-length-10746-cov-8.60387_pt1 | contig 10746 bp, 10 predicted proteins | sample MGYA00512877_ERZ507021 | MGnify/ENA metagenome assembly ERZ507021 | reverse complement strand
CCGATAGTAGTTGGTGGGAAACTGCCTGCGAGGGTAGGACGCTGCTGTTCTTATTGAGTAAAGGACATTCACAGAGATGTGGATGTCCTTTTTTTTGGTATAAGGAAAAGAACGCTTATTAAGCTAAACAGCGTCCTTTCCAAATTTTAATTAGAGGATATGCGCAGCATGCAGCACGTCGTATACATGCCGTTTGGTAGCGGCATCCTTGAACCAGATATAAGTCCCACGGCGAGCGCGGGACAATAGAATGTAATATTGATTCATGACCAGAGTCGTCACCGCTCCGCTGGGAAAATTGAAGTTTCTCACCTTTAAGGCATCAGTGATGCCTAGCTTGAATGAGAGGTCCTGATGTTCTTTTTCGCAGTATACCCAGCGCTTTGCGCGAGCATCCCAGCGAAGGCTATCGTTCCAGATAAATCCTGTGTAATCGTAATCCAACCCTTGGGCGCAGTAAATTGAGCCAACTTGGTCTACAACCTTTGCCGATTGACTTTTATACCACTCATAAAGAAGACGATGCGGGTAGGGGTGCCATTCTTTGGAGAACTCTTGACCGTCATGATCCCGAATGAAGATGTCATCAGCGCCAAACTCACGAGAACGGCGGCGCAACCAATCCATGGGAGCAAACCATCTGGCGGAGAAACCGTGTTCCTGGTGTGCCTTGAGCCTTTTGTCGATGGCGCTGAGTGAATCTGTGATGGTGACTTGAAATTGACTAGCAGCCGGTTCCTGCGACGGTGTTTGTTCATCGAAAAAGAGGTGGCGCAACACTGCGGTGAAGTGATTTTCGAAGCCGCACCGCTTCTGCACGGTGAGTCGTTTGCAAACCGGTGTTATCCCAGCGGTAAGCAGGGCACACTTCAAGACAAACTCTGTACCGCATTCTTTAACGTGCACACACTGGTGGTCATCCACTAGAAATACAAGAATCTTCGGCCGCGTGTTAGGGCCGACGAGGGTATAAATGTGTTGCGGTACGTCGCTCATCCGATGTGCCTCATCAATGATGACCAAGCTGTAGTCGTGCTCACTCAACATGTCCAGATAAGGCAATTGCCGCGGGTCGCCGCTAGCACTCATTGCTTGGCCTAAGATGTTGTGCAGCATCCTGCTTTTAGCGAATGTAAAAATAGTCCTTCGAAGAGGGATAAGATGGCGCTGGACCGCCAAATATTCCAGATGCAGTCCCACAATAGTCTTTCCTGTGCCAGCGCTGCCTTGAACGATCATAGCCATGTGCCTGGGATTTTTCTTGAACTCCGCACACAGCTGGTCGAATGCGAGTGATACTTCGATTTGATCAGCTAGCATCACCGCGTTGTCCTTTCGCTGTAATATCTTGGTGATACCGAAAAAGTCGGCTCTGCTCAACTCGTAATGGCCAGCGAGAAATTGTTTGGCCGTTTGTTCGCCGGAGCATTTCTTAAAGAGAGAACCGAGATAGTGTGTCAGCCTAGCTTCATCATCCTTAACAAAAACCAGATGAGCGTATTGAGCAAACGCGCGATATTCATCGGTAAACAGTTTCGGTTTTTGGGATTCTGGCAGATTATGCATAAAGGCCAGCACAGCAAGCTGAATGTTATCCGCTTTCACAACACTGTGGTTGGTCTCCAGCTGATGCTCGTACTGAAACATTTGGGCGACTGGGTGCATCCGGTATTCGTTCGCGAAGTTCATTTTGACTTGGTCAGCGTGCTGTGCACCGCCATCACCAATCTTGTTCCACTGTTTTGATTCAACGATCAGGGCAAGCGGCCGGCCGAATAATCTACTGAATCCGCAAATAATTGCGTCAATTCGATGCGTGCCAATGAGCGAATACTCGGCAATCAGCCACAGATCTGACAAGCCGCTGGTGTTGACGATTTGGATAAGCCGATACAACGACTCGCGCCAAGATCGTTGTTCCTCGAAGTTATGGGTGCTGTCGGGTGGCAGCATTTTATTCACTAAGTCATCGGGGCTTAATTGCGCCAGCCGGCCGACTTGATCTGCGATGAGGTAACTCAAACGGGATCACTCCTTTAACTGAGTAAATGCGAATCTTTTTTCAAAAGTCGTACATATTACATTACGCGAACGGAATTAATATTGCAGACGAAAAAAAGCACCACCCCGCATTGGGATGGTGCCGATCAGCTGCCCGGGCAGGACTCGAACCTGCAACCTTCTGATTAACAGTCAGACGTTCTACCATTGCACTACCGAGCAAAATGATGTTGAGATGATATTACCAGCCCGCAAGATTAAAAGCAAGCAAAAAGATTGCTCATTTAAAACATTCCTTCCCCTGCCGTGGCGGCTCTTTACAACCTACGGGGAACACCGTATTCTAAAGGGAATGACGCGACAGCACAAGAAGGTAGGATAACGATGGAGATTCAACGACAGGTCGCCAATTATATGGAACAGGTGATGGATGCTTGTATCCTTGCTGGGCGGCTGATGATTGCCAATGGTTCCGAAATGTACCGGGTGGAGGACACCATGCGCCGGATCGCGCAGAATGCCGGGCTGAAGGAGCCGGTCATTTTCACGACGCCGACGGGTATTTTTGTCGGCTTGCAGGATCGGCCGCTGACTTCTTTGGGGACAGTGACTCAGCGGGTCTTGAACATTGAGAAGATCAGCCGGGTGAATAATCTCAGCCGGGAATTTGCGGCGGGGCAGATTGATTTCTACCAGCTTTATGCGGCGCTAAGGGATGTGGATCGGGCGACGCCGACCTTCCCGTTGTGGCTGCAATGTATCGGTGCCGCGGTGGCCAGCGCGTTGTTGATGATCATCTTTGCTGGTCAGTACGATTGGCTGGATATGCCTTTGGCGGCGGTGTCCGGCACGGCTGGGTACCTGGTGGCCTACTATCTGGGCCGCTTTACGAAAGTCTACTTTATTACCCAAACGGTGGCCGCTCTGGCCTGCGGAATCGTTGCCTACTTGGGGGTCCGGTTGGGCCTCGGCCACAGCATTGATAACATTATCCTGGGCGGGGTCATGCCCCTGGTGCCTGGGGTGGCGTTGACCACATCCATCCGGGACCTGCTCGCGGGGGATCTGCTCAGCGGGATCGCCCGCGGCGTAGAGGCCATTCTCAGCGCCATTGCCATCGGTGTGGGGATCGCACTCATCTTCCGCTTCCTGATGTAGGCTGAAATAGAAAGGAAATCGTCATGCCGCTTTGGTTACAGTTTTTTGCGCAGGCTGCCCTGAGTTTCTTTGCTACCATGGCCTTTGCCCTCTGTATCAACGTGCCTCGCCGGGCGCTGATTCCCTGCGGCTGGTCTGGCTTGCTGGGTTGGATGGTCTATTGGGTCCTGTGGCAGCTGGGCACCGGCCGGATGCTGGCAAATGCCGCTGGCGCCGTCGTACTGGCGTTCTCAGGTGTCCTGTTTGCCCGTCATTATAAAATGCCGGCAATCATCTTTAATATTCCGGGTCTTTTCCCCCTGGTCCCGGGTGCGACAGCGTATCAAGCGGTTCGTGAGCTGGTCTTAGGCCACATCGATGAATCCATGCGCTTGGTAGTGCGGGTGTCGCTGGTGGCCGGGTCCATCGCCGTAGGCTTCATGCTGGCTCAACTGCTGGGCGAATTTTACAGTCGCTATCTCCGTGCCCGCTGGCGTCGGCGGCGCCGGACTTGAAAGTCGCGGCTCGGCGTGTTAGTGTTGTCGTATGCGATGAGTCGAGTAGCGGCGCAGTAATGCGTCAATACTGCCAGGATATCTGCCCCTGAACGGGCACTGCCGGATTTGCAGGATATCTCCAGTTGGATTGTGGAGTCCGCTGGTTATTGTGCGTCATGCATAGTACTGGTCATAAGCATTACCCCGTAGGTGAGCCTGCTGGGTGATGCTTCTTTTTTTGCAAAAAAACTGCTGCGTTCGCCTAGGCGGGCGCAGCAGCAGGGTAATGATCAAGTTATTGCCGTTCAGCAATTACTTGCCCGGTACATAATCCTCATCAATGATCAAAACTGGTTTGATCGTCTTCCCAGACCGAGAATCAGCGTTGGCTTCATTGATCTGATCGAACTTGTAGAATTTCTCCGTCTTATCGAAATCAAACATGCCCATCTGATAGAATTTGATCAGGCGCGGAATGTCGATTTGCGGGATGGAATCGCCCATGTTGACACCGACGATCTTCTTGTCGTCAACGCACAGATCGTTCCATGTATCTACGTCGATGTGGTGCTTGGTGACGGCGATCGTGGCAGTGGTCCCGCCTTGAGCCAGGGCCTTGATGGAGTCTTCCATCACCGCGGTCACCCCGGTGGTATCCACGGCCCAGTTCACGCCGCGGCCATCGGTCAAGTCTTGGATTGCTTTGACGACATCACCGTTCTTGCTGTTGATGACGTCTGTGGCCCCGAGTTCTTTCGCCAATTCCAGCCGGGAATCAACGATATCCACGCCGATGACTTTCGTACAGCCAGAAATCCGGCCGGCCATCATTGCTGCTAAACCAACAGCGCCGGTGCCGAAGACAGCAATGGTGTCGCCTGGCTTGGGCTTCAAGGTATTCAGTACGGTGCCGGATCCAGTGACATAGCCGCAGCCCAGCGGCCCCAGTTCGCGCAAGTCCATATCTTTGGGAACCTTCACGGCATTGCGTTCCCGCACAACGGTAGTCGTCGTAAAGGAGCTTTGGTCAAACATATCCGCTACTGGCTTACCGTTTTCGGTAAAGTGGGCGCTGCCGTCCGGCCGGGTGCCGGACAGGTTATTGTGGGCATAGTTCAAGCATTGGGTGGGAATCCCCTTGAGGCAGTTCTCACAATTCCCGCAGGCGTAGAAGCTGAGGACAACGTGGTCGCCGGGCTTGAATTGGGTGACTTCTGGGCCAACTTTTTCTACGATGCCAGAGCCTTCGTGGCCCAGGATGATTGGGTAGCCAATGACGGCGTCACCAATCCGCAGGGCTTCATCAGAGTGACAAATCCCCGTAGCGACCATATGAATCTGCAAATCATCAGCGCCCATCGGTGCTAAATCAATATCATCGCGAATTTCAAAATCACCGTTCTGGTGATCAACAACAGCTGCTTTAATTTTCAAAATGCACACTCCCTTGTGATTAACTACACACTAAGTATTGCGCCGGTTGAATTCGCTGTCAACACCAAAAATCCCACTACCAGGGGTCAAATAATGAGAAAACGCCTGGCCGACTAGGGCCAGGCGCGTCTGTTATTTCTTACTGCTGCTACTGCTCGGCTGAGTGGGGTTGCCCCGGTTGCCGCCAAGCCGATTCTGGTTAGGATTGGTCAGCATGTATTGCTGGATGTACCCCACGATCTCTTGGTTCTGGGGCAGATCGGAATGCTGACTGTCGCTCCCAGTGACGTTGATCAGGGTATACTGGCGTACCTGATCCTGATAGACATATTTACCGGCTTCCACCGATTCAACAGGAACGATACCGTCGTCGGAATAGTTCTCCGTGCCGGCGATGGACCACATCTGGATGTTTTTTGGCAGGTAAGACTTCAACTTGATCATATCGGACAAAATTTCGGTCCGGTTGGCGATATTCTTTTCCGACAGGTTGTATGGGGTCCCAATCGTCATCAGCTTATTGATCGTCAAGTCATCCTGGTTCAGGTATTCTTCCAAATACAAGGTGTAGATCAAACCGCCATTGGAGTGGCCGATTCCAACAAAGTTGTTGAAGCGGTAGCGGTTTTGCAGGAACTTCATGGCGATGCTGAACCAGCGGGCCTGCTTCTTGATATTGGCGTAACCGTCTTTGTTGTTTTCGAAGCCGACGACGATGAATGGTTCGTTATCACCCGCCTTGACCCCGCCGGTGGTTGTGATGGAATCATCGGTGTGCACCGTGAGTTTCAGGTAACTATGGCCCGTGGAGCGGCTGTTCAGTTCTTTGATCAGCGAATCGAACCGGTTTTGGGTCGCGCTGGACCCGGGAATGAAGATGACCGGCGCCATTCGGGAATTATGGATCACCCGGGCGTTAGCCACGACGCCTTTTTGATAATCGTAAGCGGGAATGCTGATGATCACCAGCAGAATCAGGCCGACCAGTACGCCGGCGATACGTTTAATACGACTCGGTCTTTTTAATAGCCGGGTGCGGTCTTGCGGGGATAAGTTCTTCGCCACTGAGCTTCGCCTCCTCTTGTTGTTGGGTAGGCAGCTCGCCGGTCAAGGTTTGCAGCCACGCTAGATTATCGATGCGAATGAATGGCACATAGACCAGCAAGCCGGCCAGGAAGGCCAGAACACTGGTGAGCAGCGCGGCCCAGTTACCATTGGTCCCTAAGAATGCTGTGAGAAAGCCCGGGCCAGTGTTGAATGTATTGTAGACCACTGGCGGGACCCAGCCGAAGTGCAGGGGAATCCAGCCTACGGTCATGCTGACGAGGGGCGCTAGCAGATAGGGCACGATGTAGATCGGGTTGAAAAGGATTGGGAATCCCACCAGCGCAATATCATTGAAGTTCATCAGCGTGGGGAACAACGCCCACCAGCCGACTTTGCGCCGATCTGGTTGGCGGGACAGCAGAATGATCGCCACCACCAAGGCCAAGGTCATACCATTGCCGCCCATGGCGCCGTATACGTCATAGACGGTATGGAACGTGACCCGGTAAGGCAGGTTGTTCAGCGAACCGGTCTTCAGGGCCACCGTTAGATTCTTTGACGATTGGGTGGAATCAACCGTCAGCTGCGAGAAGGGCGATAATGGCCCAGAAAGACCCACCACGTTCAGTACATTATTCCACAACGTAATCAGCATGATGGTCACGATGGCGTGGGAAAAAGCCCAGCGCGGCAGGGCGATGGAATACAATAGCAAGCCGGCAAAGCCGTTTTGTCCAGTGAGGCTGATCAGCAGGGACAACCCCACTGCCACGGCCAGCACGACACTCACGGGGAATACCGCGTGCAAACCGCGGGTAACAAAAGTTTCTTCCTGCCATGTCGCGGGAGCATGCTGCCAGTGACTGGCAATCCAAGCGCAGCCGCGGTAAGCCTGGGTAGCGGCGAGGCCGACGAGCAGGCCGACAAAGATATTGTGTACCCCGCCGCCGTTGTTCGTCAGCGAACTGCCGATATTGATCCGGCTGACGCCAGCCAGAAGATTCACCTGGAGAATCATCGCCGCCAGCATGGCCACCCAGCCGACGATGCCGTCATTCAAATTATAGAGACGGGCTAAGTATTTGGCGAAAAGAAAGGCACCGAGGAACAGGCTGAAATTGATGGTGATGTCACTGAGGGCGTTCATCACCTGGCCGATACTCCGGGCGGCAGGCAGCCATTCGCCAATATGGTAGATACTGTAAAAAAAGCCGTTTTGCATAAAAATGCTGCGGCTTACCGCTTGCAGCATAGAGCCGATGATCACAAAGGGCAGCAGACTGCCCAAAGTATGCGTCACGGCGATATAGACTTTTTTCTTGCGGATCACAGTCTGAATGTGTAAATAGCGGGCCGCCAGCCAGTTTTCTAGCGGACTGAACATAGGCGTCCACTCCTTTCTGCAAATTAATAAGTAATCGTCACGACGGTATCGCCCGAAGGAATATCGTTATCCCCCACCCGCATGGTAAAATGGGGGAAAAGAGGACGCAATTCTTGGCTCCAGGTGCGCAGCTGCTGGGTGATTTCGACCCCCGACTGATGCTGAGGGTCTAGCCCTAATTGCGGCCAAAGCCAGTTCTGGGGCAGGGTGAATTCGTGCTCGTTGTTCTGGTAAGCTAGAATCAGTCCGCACAGACGCTGACCACCCTCGCTCAGGGTGGTGAATGCGGCGTATTGCGGTGTGGTGAAGTGAATCATGGCAATGCATCTCCTTGGCTCTATTGTACTGTTTTTGCGGAAATAATTGACAACGAAAGTCTTGACCATTGTATGACTTTTCGGTGTCATCGCTGGGAAAGGAAGAAAAATCGTGACGAAACCACTGAATAAGTACCTGGACCATACGATCCTGAAGCCGGAGGCCACCGAGGATCAGGTGCGCACCGCTATCGCCGAGGCCAAGCAGTATGACTTTGCATCGGTCTGTGTCAACCCATATTGGGTCAAATTGACCCACCAGGAATTGAGCGGTACTGACGTCAATACCTGCACCGTGATCGGTTTCCCCCTGGGGGCAACCACGACGGCCAGCAAGGTGGCCGAGAGCCAGCAAGCTTTGGTGGATGGCGCCGACGAGCTGGACATGGTGATCAATATCGGGGAATTGAAAGCGGGGCACACCGCAGCGGTGCAAGCGGACATCCAGGCGGTCGCTGAAGCGACCCATGCCGGTCAGGGCCTGTTGAAAGTGATCATTGAAGCAGTGCTGCTGACAGATGATGAGAAAGTTACTGCTTGCCGGTTAGCCGAAGCCGCGGGGGCAGATTACGTGAAGACGTCCACCGGTTTTGCCAGCGGCGGCGCCACCGTCCATGACGTGCAGCTGATGCGTCAAACGGTGGGCGAGCGCCTAGGGGTCAAGGCGGCCGGCGGGATCCACACCAAGGCGGATGCCTTGGCAATGATCAATGCCGGGGCGTCCCGGATCGGGGCCAGTGCTTCGGTAGCGATTGTCACGGCCAAGGATTAATCATGGACAAAAAGGAGAACGATCTCATGACGGGAGTTAAAAAGTATCAACGGGTCTTTGTCATTGTATTGGATTCTATTGGTATCGGGGAAGCCCCCGATGCAGCCAAGTTCGATGATGTCGGGTCCGACACGCTGGGGCATATTGGCGAATTTTTCCAGGGCCACTTAGCGCTTCCCACGTTGGCGGCACTGGGTCTGAGCAATATCCGGCCGGATAAGCCGATTGCCGGCGTGCCGGTGCAAGCCCGGCCGCTGGGGTATTTCGGCAAGATGGCCGAAGTTTCCGCTGGTAAAGACAGCATGGATGGCCACTGGGAAATGATGGGCCTGCCGGTGACTGAACCGCTTGGTTTCTTTCCCAATGGCTTTCCGGCAGAATTGATCAAAAAGATCGAGGATTTCTCCCACCGCAAGGTGATTGTCAACAAGCCCTATTCCGGGACTGACGTGATCCACGATTATGGGGAAGAACAGATGAAAACCGGCGACTTGATCGTCTATACCTCCGGCGACTCGGTCCTTCAGATCGCGGCCCATACCGATATCATTCCCCTCAAGGAACTCTATCGGATCTGTGAATACGCCCGCAGCATTACGATTGACCAGCCGTATCGCATCGGGCGGGTGATTGCCCGGCCGTACAGCGGTCCGGATAAGGACCATTTCGTCCGCAGCAGCGATCGCCATGACTATGCCCTGCCGCCCACAGGAGAAACCGACCTGGATCGCTTGCAGCAGGCCGGCTACACCACGCTGGGTATCGGTAAAATCAACGATATCTTCTCCGGCCAAGGCATCACCAAGGGCTGGCACAACGCGTCGAACATGGATGGCATGGATCACGTCCAGCACGTCGTGACGAATGAAGACTTCACCGGCTTCGCCTTTGCCAATTTGGTGGACTTCGACGCGATGTACGGCCACCGGCGCAATGCTCAGGGGGATGGGGAAGCCTTAGAGGCTTTCGATGCCCGGCTGGGCGAGATCTTGCCGGAATTGCGGGCCACAGATCTGTTGATGATCACCGCGGACCATGGCAATGATCCCACCTTCAAGGGCACCGACCATACTCGGGAATTTGTGCCGCTGCTGGCCTATTCCCCCAGCATGACCAGCTTTGGCAGTCTGGGCATCCGTTCCCCGTTTGCCGACCTGGGCGCTACCATCCTCGACAACTTCAGTGTGCCCGGGAACGGCATCGGCCACAGTTTCTTGGATCTCCTTCACTAAAATTCACGATTATAAGAAAGCAGGTTATTCATTCATGAGTACGCATATTGCTGCGAAACCCGGCGAAATCGCCGACATCGTTCTACTCCCCGGCGACCCGATTCGGGCCGAGTATATTGCCCAGAACTTCCTGACTGACGCGACGCGCTACAATACCGTGCGCAACGCCTGGGGCTTCACCGGGACTTACCAGGGAACTCGAATCTCGGTCCAGGCCACCGGGATGGGGATGCCGTCTATCAGTATTTACGTCAATGAATTGATCAACGACTACAACGTCCACACTCTGATCCGCGTGGGGACGGCCGGCAGCATCGACCCTGATGTCAACGTGCGGGATATCGTGCTGGCCCAGGGGGCATCGACGGATTCAGCCGTGGTTGACCATACCTTCAGCGACCGGATCCACTATGCCCCGCTGGCAGACTTTGATTTGCTGGATAAGGCGTACCACGTGGCGAAGGATGCCGGCTACAGCATCCACGTGGGCAACGTGCTCAGCGAGGACCAGTTCTATGCGGAGGGCAAGGATTTCCCGCTCTGGCAGGAATACGGCATTAAGGCGTTGGAAATGGAATGTGCCGCGCTGTACCTGATCGCGGCTAAATACAACCGCCGCGCTCTGGGCATCTTGACCATTTCCAATAACATCCTGACCGGTGAAGAAACCACCGCAGAGGAACGGGCCCATACCTTTGGCGACATGATGCACGTGGCATTGAACGCCGCGGTCGCGCAGTAGTTTCGAATATTTTTCAGAAAATCAGCGTATACTAATAGGACTGGGATTAGTTCGTTCTTCGTACGCCGTGCTAATGCTACGCAAGCTACGGCAAAATGGGCTGGAACGCTGTGACGGCGGTTTGAGCCGGCAAAAGCGCCGTCTCAAACACGCCTAACCACATCGGCGGCAAGCCGCCGTGTG
>ERZ507021.446-NODE-446-length-11035-cov-7.75273_pt1 | contig 11035 bp, 12 predicted proteins | sample MGYA00512877_ERZ507021 | MGnify/ENA metagenome assembly ERZ507021 | reverse complement strand
CCACTCTGGATCGAGTAGCAAATCAGTCAACAGGCGGCGGCGCGATTTATTCGCCAAATATCAACATTCCCATAAATGGCAACCCGTCCGATGCGACGGTTGCCCTCGTGCGCAAAGCTGCTGCTGAAGGTGCTGAGCGCGGCTACCGAAAAGCTGTCAACTCGGTGACTACCGGGCAGGGTGATCTACACAGGGCACTTATGGTGAAAACCAACTCGGGGAGGAAAATTCGCTGATGGCAATCACCACGACACTTTACTACCCCGCTGATGTTCTCCCTGGGCCGTTGAAAGACGGCTTTGGAATGAAGCCGAAATCCCCGGTAAAAATCACCGAGCTCGTAACGGGGCGTAAAAGAATACGACGTGGCTATACCTCTGTTCCTACGGAAACAGATGTAGCCTGGATTTTTACTGACGCGCAGGCCCAGGCTTTTGAGGCATGGTACCGGGATGTTCTAAAAGACGGCAGCGCCTGGTTTAACATGCCGCTACTGACGCCAGTGGGCCAAAAAAATTACGTTTGCAGGTTTAACGATATTTATGAGGGGCCTACGCCTGAAGGAGGCTTGTACTGGCGGTATTCAGCATCCCTTGAGTTATGGGAACGGCCGCTGCCGGCGGTTGGCTGGGGAGAATATCCGGAGTGGATTGTGGGGAGTTCGTTACTCGATATAGCTCTGAACAGGGAGTGGCCTAAACATGACAGCGATTAACCGCCTTTATGCGTCCTCCGGGTCGGAGGTCATCATTGGTACGTTGCAGATCGATATTGGCGGCCAGACGCATTATTTGTGTGAGGGGTATGAGGACATTACGGCGGTGACCGAGGGGGGCGAAACAGTAACGTTTATTGCCTGTGCCATTGTCCTTTCCCTTCCTGCCAGAAACGAAGACGGGACGCAGGACCTGAAGTTTATGCTGTGCAACGTCGACGGCGTTGTATCCACGGCTATTCGCAAGGTCATTGATGCCATATCCACTGCCAGCATCACATTCAGGAAATACATTTCCACTGACCTTACCGCGCCAGCGGAGCCGCCTTACGTCATGCCGGTTAAAGGAGGATCCTGGACGCCGCTGACTGTAAACGTCACTGCCGGATTTAAAAATATGCTCGATTATGCCTGGCCACGTGACAGATACACGTTGACGTACTTCCAGGGTCTCCGTTACTCCCGATAGGTTCCTTATGCTCAACATTGACAAATACCTGACTGTCCGCTGGCAGATGGGCGGCCGCACTTTTCCTGTTCTCGACTGCTACGGCATTGTACATGAGGTCCGCCGGGACCTGGGGCTGCCTGAATGGCCCGCGTTTGAGGCTGTGATTAAAGAGCGTGGCAGCACTGAAATGGGGGAAGTCTGCGAGAGTTTTTCGCGTGATCTGACTCCCTGCAAGCCGTGCAGCGGTGCGGTTGCCGCCTGCTATATGGGAAATATGATCGGCCACCTTGGTGTTGTCGTCGAAATGGAGGGAGCGCTTTACGTTATTGAATGTAATCCCCGGCGCAACGTAACCATTCTTCCCCTGGCGCGTTTTGAACGCCAGTTTCTGAAAGTGGAGTATTACCAGTGACAATCCGCCTTTACCCGTCGCGTTTGCCTGGCGAACCGCTGGAGACGCATGAACACCGGGATACGACCATACATGACTGGATGCTCCAGCATGTCGATAACTACCGTAACGATATGGTGCAGCGTGTTACGTTTGAGGTGAATGGTAAGCCAGTCCCACCGGCAGAATGGCCTTTATGCTTTATCAGTGCTGAGAGCGATGTAAAAGTTTACCCGATCCCTGGTGAGGGAGTGACGGCAACTGCTATCGCTGCCTGGGCAGCGGCGGCCATCGCTGCAGCTTCGGCTGTGTATGTGCTGATCACCATGTCGAACATGGATAAAGGCGGCTATTCATCCTCCAGTGGTCTGGGGCTGGATTTAAACCCAGCCAAAGCGAACCAGGCGAAACTTGGCGACCCAATCCGCGAAGTGTTTGGCCGTTGCCGTATCTATCCAGATTATGTCGTACAGCCAGTGACGCGCTTTAATCCTGATGATCCAACGCTAATGACAGTCGAAATGATGGTTTGCCTTGGAAAGGGGAATTTCGCGTTTACGAATGGTGATATCCGTGTGGGTTCAACACCTATTTCAGCATTAGGGGACTCGTTCAGTTACAACGTTTATTCACCTGGAGCAGATGTTTCAGGAGATCGGCGAAGTGAAAACTGGTTCAACTCGACAGAGGTAGGTGGTACTTCCAGCGGGAGTGGGCTTGATATGGCCCAGACCTCGCCAGATTCGACAGATATCAACGCCGACAGTATGACAGTTTCTGGCGTATCCGTGACGTTTAACGGGCTGGATGATGGCAACGATGATGACGATGAAGGCAATGCATTGCCTGAGTCGTGGGTTGAGGGGGCCATTGTTACGATCGTCGCACCGATGAATTTTCTGGTTTCAACCTCGTCGGGATATAGCGTTCTCGCCAGTAACTCTCTGGGTGAAATTAATCCCTATCCGGGGATGCCGGTTACCCTGGAAATCAACGGCACTGAATATGAACTGGTTATTGCAACTTATACGGCAAAACAGGACGCGATACCGGGGGCGGGTGGAAGCGCGGCCAGCCTGAAAGCAAATGCCTCCCCATCAACATATGATTACTCCGGTACCGGCCAGACTTTTACGATCACCTGGCAGGGACATGAATACACCATTTCCCTCATTTCGGACTATGTGAATATGTCCGGCCTGCTGACGGCGATAAACGAGGGCCTGACCGGATCAGGATTACTGGCGCAGGATAGTGGCGGTGTTGTGCTGATTGCTGAGGCATCAAGCCCCTGGCTCGGCGGAAACATTACCTCATCATTGCTCCCGGTAGCCGTTTTTGGCGACAGTCCTGTATTTACCTCTGGCACCGCGTCCAGTGGAGGCAGTCCGGCTATAACTGCTAACGTTACACTGGCGTATGGGAGTGCAACCGGAGTGGCATTTTCCGGGGTACCGGAGGGAACACAACGGCTGGCGCTGGCTCACCGTGGCAATGAGTACCGCATTGCGGATGCGGACGGTACGACCGCAACGGTTCAACGACTGATCGATGGAGTGGTTGACCCCTCCTGGTCTGGTTTCTCACCCCGCACGATGATTGACTATCAGGCTACAGGGATCAGCGACAACAATACCTGGATGGGGCCGTTCCTTGCCTGCCCGGAATCTGAAGTGGTGGACGCATTTGAAGTGAATTTTTCATTTCCTTCCGGTATTTGCGGCTTTGACAGCAAAGGCAAAAAACGCATCCGGCATTGTGAGTGGGAAATACAGTACCGTGTTTATGGTTCTGGCTCTGGCTGGACGAGCAGGCAGGGGGTTTACGCGCTTAAAAATATCAACGGGTTGGGTTTTACAGAGCGTTTTGATCTCTCTTCTCCTGGGCTGGTTGAGGTGCGCTGCCGCCGCCGCAATGAGCAGGGTAGCAATAACGCGCGTGACTCGATGTACTGGCAAGCGTTGCGTGGTCGCTTGTTGGCTCGGCCTACATCCTATGCTGGCGTCACCCTGATGGGGGTTACGGTTGAGACGTGGGGCAAATTGGCGGCTCAGTCTGACCGGCGCGTAAACGTTGTGGCCACGCGCATTTATGACTCCGGCGTTGCCCGTAGTATCTCAGGTGCGCTTTATCACGTCGGCCGTTCTCTTGGTATGGAAATGGATACTGAGGCAATAGATGCCCTGGAGCAGACTTACTGGACCCCGAATGGCGAGTATTTCGATTTTGCCACCGGTGACAGTATTTCCGCGCTGGAAATGCTTCAGAAAATCGCTGCAGCCGGTAAGGGTTATTTTCTGCTAAATACCCAGTCTGTTGCATCAGTGGGTCGTGAAGGCGTTAAACCCTGGACCGGGGCTATCACCCCTCACGAGATGGTATCCGAGATGCAGACCGATTTCATCACGGTGACTGACGACGATTACGATGGTGTTGACGTAACCTATATCAACGGCTCGACCTGGGCAGAAGAGACGGTGCAATGCCGTCTGCCTGGCAACCCAACGCCGCTGAAAATAGAGGCATACCGGGCTGATGGTGTAGGCAATCCTGATCACGCATATCAGATTGGTATGCGCCGACTGAGAAAATACCAGTTGCAGCGCATGACGCATAAAACGACGACGGAACTGGACGCGCTCTGTTACAACGTCGGGGATCGTATTGTGTTGACCGATGATATCCCTGGCAGCAACACCATTTCGTGTATGATTGAGTCGATGGCTACTGCTGGTGGGGTGACCACATTCGATGTGTCGGAGCCGCTGGACTGGACTTTTGCAAATCCACGCGTCTATCTGCGTTATCAGGATGGAAAAGCATCACGGCTGTTTGAAGCATCACCCACAGGCGACAACTATCAGGTATCCGTCCCATATCAATCTGAGTTCGCTGATATCCTGCTGGATGATCCGATAATTGAACCTCCCCGGTTAATTTTCTGTAGTTCTGAGAGCGACCTGTATCACGCCATTGTGTCCGAGATAGTGCCACAGGACGATGGAACCTGCGAGATAACTGCCCGGCAATACCGCGCTGAATTTTACGACTACGACGACGCCACATACCCCGGCGACGTCGCTTAATACCCCATAACAACCCCTAATTAACTCTTTTCGCTCAAACCCTCGTTTGGGCGAATACCGTTTTGGAGCAAAAAAACATGGCCTTTAACCCGGAGCTGGGGAGTACGTCTCCCGCTGTGCTGCTAGATAATGCCGAGCGCCTGGATAAGCTGCTCAATGGGCCTGCGCTGACTGAACCAGATCGCGCTGGCGATGATCTGGATACCTGGCGCGGAATGATGGCGAAGAGCAACGCAGCTATCGACGATGCGCAAAACAGCATTACCATCCTGGGATTGCCATTTGCCACACTCGCGGATGCACAGGCTGCGGTAGATGCCGGAAAAATTCCAGATGGTGCTATAACATGGATACGAAATGATGATGCGTCGCTGGCAGACGAGTACATCAACAACGGTGGTATTCTGTCAGCTACCGGGCGAAAGATGCCGTCGCAGGAATATATAGATGATGGGTTTACCCCCGGCAGGGTTGTTGAAAGCGATACGGATGTCGCTATAGCGCTAACGTTCGCGGAAGGTTCGCGCTCCTGGCTTGAGTCAGATTATGACGGCGGGCCTACTGAGCACTCTGCAAAATTGATTGGCAAGGCTATTAACATAGGTGATTCACCGGATTCGGATAAAAATGTCGCTATAGCGCTAACGTTCGCGGAAGGTTCGCGCTCCTGGCTTGAGTCAGATTATGACGGCGGCCCAACGGAATACGCCGCAGAGAAAATCGCAGAGGCAATAAACTGGAGTCCCCCGGAGTCTGAAAGTCAAACCGTACCGCTATCTACCGCGCCGGACGGAACCGCCCGCGAATACCCAACGTTCAAACGCCTGAGCGCGCCGATTATTCAATTCTCTCAACAATCTGCACCTACGGTTTACTGGCCATGGATAGTCAATAAATCTGCATGGGGCGGCACAGGTTTTGCGCTCTTCTACAGTACCGACCACTCAGCGACACACGATCCGTCCGGTATTTTCTTGTTTGAGGCGGACGATATTACAGGCCCATGGGTTAATAGGGGGAAAATATATCGTGATGACGCTGGGGGGTGGCAAACCGAAACGCCGTCCGTTATTTATGACCCTGTTAGCAATAAAGTTCTTATGTATTACCAGCAAGCTGGTGTACCCGGGGCTATCGGGCAGCAGCAAACCTGCCTCGCTACAGCCGACCCCGCAGACCTCACGGCATGGACGCGCGTCGGCGTAGTCCTGGATAAAGAATTTCTTGAGCAACCGGGTGATGGGCATTGCGGTTATTTCCGACCTTTTTCATATAACGGCCAGTTGTTCGGGTACAGCCTGTACGGCGGGACGAATTACTCAAATGCGGCACTGTGGACGTCCGATGACGGCGGTTACACGTGGCAGCGCGACGGGCGGCTAATTGGCTGGATGCAGGATAAATGCCGCCACCTGGCAGTAGCGCTAAACGCAGAGCCGCAGGACGTATTGCTGACAATGTACGAGGGTGACGTACTCAACTGGCGCGGTAAACCGTGGTGGGTTGGGGTTTCAGGAAAAGCGCAGTCGGGCAGCGTCCTTATCCGGCATTTCAGGCTCGTTACAGCGCCTCTTGCTGACGATTTCGCGTCGTTAACGGTCCGGGTTAAAGACATAACGCCGCCTCCCGCTACGTATGAAGTCCAGGGTGATATTGATTATCCGGGCAACTGCGTGACAGCAGGGGGAGTGGTTTACATGGCTTACCGCACTGGTGGGCAAAAGGGCGATATCTCTCTGATGAGGTTGAATTAATGATAGGGCTATTTTCAAAACACTGGACTACTAATTTTGACGGCGGAGAAATCCCCCCCTGGCTGACAATTAGCTCGGGGGCGGTTAACAGCGCAGCAACTGGTCCGTGGGGCGGACTTACGCTGACGAGACCGGAAACGACGGGGAGTAAACTTGTTTTCGGTAGCGCGATCGCTAGTAGCAAAGAAACTGGCATTGAACTGGATTGTATTGTTAACGGTTTTACGACGGGAAAGGGGACATTTATTGCCGGATTTTTCTCTGATACGGACGGCTGGTTTTTGCGAACGAGCGGTGATATTTGCTACCTGGTATTCCGTAAGGGGGGAGTTGAAACCACAAAAAACGTGTACCTTCAATTTACCGGATGGTCAAAGATGTACCCACTGAAACTCGAATGGGATATTCGTAATAAGCGCCTGAATGTATTCAGGGGTGAGGGCGCAGCGTATCTTTCCTTAGACCATCTTGATGTTGGCAATGCCATCGGTACTCGCCCCACTGTGGGGTGGCTAACCAGTTCCGTTGGCGAGCAAAATACAGTGGCTTCCCTCTCAATCACCAGACATTTTATGTGAGATAAATACCATGACATTCAGAATTACAGCAAATGTATTTCCGGCCGTATCTGGTTTACCAACCCTGGGGCAGTCATTTTCTGACTTGCTTGTTGATGGGTCTCTGTCCTTGCTTGACAAGGGGAGTTTTCCAGCTGTGCTGGGGTTGATTCCGGGCGCTAATCTAGGGAATCTGGCAACGGAATATGCGTCAAAACAAACGAGTAACCCCGTCAACGCCTATTTGAAAAATATTTCCCCTGATAATTTCCCGACAGCTACAACGGATTTTACGCAATACTTTAAGGCATCACTGACCGCACGTGGTGGGCTGCATATTTTGCCGAAAATGGGGCTGAACTCATCAAAAGCGATTGGTCTTGCTATCCGCACTTTGCCAGACGCAGCGACGACCGCAATCCTGTCAACGACAAAAAACATTTATATCGACATCTGGGCGAGGATTACGCGATTGCCGGTTGTTAATTCTGGAGGTCCCGCAACGTGGAAAAAAATTAATATTCACGCGTTCGCAATTGATGGAGACACCAGTACGTCACGGGCAAATTTGGCATCGATGCAATTCGACCTGACCGCCCCGGCATTACCAGCGGCGCAGGTCCCGACCGGGGCAGGGCAGCTGCTGTCCGCAGAATATCTGCACAGTGGCCTAGGGTTGAATGAGGTCAGGATGCTGGCATCTGCCATGAGTTGCAATCCATCTGACGCGACGCAGTATCGCCCGACGATTCCGTTCTCAATTCTGGAGGGGAACTACAACGGCTATGGGATCATAATTTACGGCAGTTATATGGAGGACCTGACAACATCGGGGCGCACAGCTGATCAAGTAGCGGCAATACGCAAGAAAGATTTTGACGCTGCCTTTGCAATAGGCGGTCGATTCTATAGCGATTCCTGGACGGTATAGTAGGTTGCAGACGCATCGAAATACCGAGTGATTATTTTTGCACTATGCATAAGTTGATTTTTTTCTTGTGCAATTTCTTATGCTGTTTCATGCAAAAGAAATAGCCGCGCTACAGCCGCCAGTCGAAACGCGGGATATCAATACTTTCTACGGCGGCATAAATACGGTAATTGACTACATCCTGAGCCAGAATCCGCGTGCCCGCATTCTCGTTATCGGCTTTTATGAAAACGAACTGCGGCCACAGGTTTCTCAGATGCAGTTAAAATCTGCGCAGTTGTGGGAGTACCAGATCGTGAAGCTGTGGGAGAAGACAGGCTGGAGCCAGCAGTTACTGACTGGTACGGATGGCGCAGGGAAGACAATAACCCAGTACTGGATGCCGGACAACTTGCACCCTCACTCGGATACGAAAGGAAAGGCAAACACGCTGCTGGCGAACATTCTGGAAATGGAAATCAGATCTACCAGATAGTGCCCCCTGGTTGCAGTTGTCATGTGAATTCCCCCGGTTGCCCGGGGGATATTTTAATTACACCAGAGTCGACAGCAGCACATCAAAACTCGTGAATTGCTGATCCGGAGAATAATCTTCCGGCACAAAATAGCGATACACCTTAGCCTCAAATGGTGATGAGACGTATAGCACGTCACCGCCGTTTCCAGGGGCAGCGCCCTGGCAGAAATGGAGCGCGAGCTGATCGTCGAGCGTACCCGCGCCGGTTTAGCCGCAGCGAGGGAGCAGGGGAGAGTAGGTGGACGGCGCCGGGTAATGACCACTGAGGTTGTGGAGCGATGCCGCAGGATGTTGGGTACGGGCGCAACCCGGCAGCAGGTAGCGGGAAAAACTAGAGCAAAGGCGTTCTGGCGATCACAAGCGCCGTTAATGCGTCTGGCAAAATGCCAGGCATGGCAGGCGTCACTTACGCATCCGTATCGGCACCCGCTATACCGCTGGCTACAGCGCCACCGGTGCAGACACTGACGGTATGGTCGGGCGAATTCGCAACTTTGGGTACGCCACCGAAGAGCAGGCGAAGGCGATTTCACTGCGATCATAAGCTTAATCTGCATTGCGTTCAGTGGCTGGCTTGATATCATGACGTTACATCTATCGTGAAAACTGATTGGTGTAACTTAATGTGATTATTACATTGTCAGGGTTATATACGCTTGCCGCCTAACTTTCTCAAGAGTCGGTAGGCAAGCGGTTGCATATTTAACAAAGCATTAGTTGTTGAGCATTATGTGGTGGTATCATTCGCTACAATTAAAATAACTCTGTAATCCCAGCAGCAGGCACAATTAGACTATTAACTTGAGGGAACACGATGTCACCGTCATAAAGAAAATCAAAAACAAACCTTACTTCTTTTTCTTTTTTAAATTCAACAGGCTTGATAAATTTCACATTTTCAAATAATGATATCAAAGTTTCAGACATGGCATCTATGTCTTTATTTCCTAAATACAAGTCTCTCGTTTGATAAATTATATCTTGAGTATAAGAACGTACTGTTATCTTACTTGGGTTATTATAACCACTACCAAAAATCATCTCCCCTGAAGAAATTAGCTCCTTAACCTTTTGTAAAACGTTTTTTTCCATTGCTTTTTTCATCCATGCTATTTTTTTATAATCAACTGACCAGCTGTCATCGTAACCACTAAATATATCTTGTGCGTCTTCAACTCGTTCTGCTTTAGTTATGCAAAATATAAATCTATTTAAGTTTACCCACTCGTAATTAGCTTGGTAATCAACAAGAACACTCGCTCCATCACCCCCCTTCATTGAAAGAGATTTAACATATCCGCGAAAATGGCTGAGGTGTGAGTTGTTCAAATGGTTGAATAAGTCGATACTTATCCATTTATCTTTAAGGTCGAAATTTATTCTATAAAAACCCTCCTCTCTGTCTTCAACCTGCTTGTTTTCTAAATCTCTATACTCGGTTAAAGAACCAATTCTTATTGTTCCTGATGTGTTGGGATGGTGCTTTTTATTGCAACTTTTAACTAAATACATTTTTTATCCTAAAATAAATTGACGTAGATATACCAATATTAAATCACGGTGCATATAAACAACTCATGATATAAGGTGTATTGTTTCTTCTATAGTGGAATTTATACCTTAAAAATTCATTTGTCACGCAAACCAGAAGAAATAAATGGTTAAAGCCCAGCTTCAGCTATGTCCTAGCCGTATGTAAGCATCAGCACACGAGATGGAGCGTAAAATCGAGAGGCGGTTGTGCATTGGTGACCTTTGTAATATGGGAGGGTGTGAAAACGATCTGCAGGTAGCTGACAACCTTCCAATAATCATTGCGTTGCGTCGGTGCGTCTGATCGATAGCTGTAACCTGTATTGATCAGATCCTTCATTAAATCTACTGTATATAAAAACAGTATTCAAGGAGGTGAAAATATGCCGCGAAACTCAGATATCGAAATAGCCTGGCGTCAGGCAATTGTCATTGAGCCTAATGGCCGCCGCACCGTGACAACGTCCGGTTTTATCCGGGAACTCGCAAAAGTTAACTGGCACTGGTCGCCACGCCAGGCTAACCAGTGGATAGAGCACTATGTGACGACATTCCGGGATGTCTCAACGCAGGAAGGCGATGAGCGCACGTTCCAGTTATACAAACCAAACGGAGGGCTATAACGTGGGATTTCCGTCGCCAGCTGCTGACTATGTAGAAGTACGACTGACCGTCGATAAACTCTGCGGTACCGGCCCAAATACTAGGCTCGTTAAGACAGAAACTGGTTACACCGTAGTCGATGTCTCCGTTAAACCAAAGCAAGGAGATACCGTTTTAATTCAATACGGCGGCGGCACTGATTTTGCAAAAATTATGGGCCGGGCATTTATTACAAGAGACGGGGAGGCTCTGGAAGGCGAGGCTTTGGATGATGTTACAGTTGTCGGGGTGGTGACATTCGTCATCAATCGAGCTTGGCCTAATGATGACGAATGTCCTGTCATATAAAGTCAACGGATTGCGTGTACATAAACGAGTACAATGAAAGTGACTTATTTTGATATTTCTCTTTATAAAACAATATATTAAGTTGTTTTATAACTATATCCATTTAACTAAGGGGACATAGAACTCACTGATTTTTAAGCGTTCAGCTT
>ERZ507021.441-NODE-441-length-11164-cov-4.74606_pt1 | contig 11164 bp, 11 predicted proteins | sample MGYA00512877_ERZ507021 | MGnify/ENA metagenome assembly ERZ507021 | reverse complement strand
AATCCTGATGCAAATTATGACGGTTATCGGCAGGTTGGATTAAATGAAAAAGAATTTTCACGGTTAAAGCGGCTAGGAAAAGAATCACGAACAATGCTTATAAAACAATCTGGTGCAAGTGTGTTTGTGAAAATGGATTTGTATGGTTTTGATGATTTTCTCCCGATAATTTCTGGTTCAACTGAAGGAATTACTCTTGCCGAGAAAATTAGGTCAGAGCTAATGACTAATGATCCTGATGTTTGGGTTCCTGAATTTATACGACGAATTAAAGGGAAATAACATGTTTAAAAAATTAATTATTGCTTTGTTAATATCAATTTCTTTTGTTTCTGTTAGCCATTCTTCAGGGATACCTGTTGTTGACCTGGCTTCCATTGCAAAGACTGTTGAAGAAGGGCTTACTCGCGCTCAAGAAGCAGCGCAGCAATATGAACAGCTTAAACGTGAGTATGACCAGAGTGTGAGGTATGCAGAAGAACAAAAGAAGCGACTTGAAGGTTTTACGAATTTTAATTCTGGTTTTGACACCGCTTCAAGCTATATGAAGCAGCAGTTGAACGATTTAACCGATCTAAAACAATATGATGTTGACTCTGAGTTAGATAAATTTGGATTAAATAGCAACGATTCAATTAAGGCTCGACTTGAAGGTGCAGCAGCAAAAGTTAAATTTTTTGATGCTTATAATGTTGAGTTAAAAGACCGAGCTACTAAATTAGAAAGTTTGCAGGCAAAATATAATGAGGCAACAACACCGCAACAAAAGGCTGACCTTACAAATCAACTGCAAACTGAGCAAATTAATATGCAATATTTCATGAAGCAAAATGAACTTGCAGAAAAACAAATGGAACAGCAGGACAAATTAAGGCAGGAGCAACTTAGAAAACAATGGATGGAGCAACACTCTTATAAAGGATCAAACTAATGGGGCTTGCATCTGATTTTGTTAACCAGACAAAACTTCTTGTAATGGATGCAGTAGCTAATAATTTTTCACTTATTGCTGTTTCTATACGACCTGTATTTTCAGCCGGATTTTTGCTCTACTGTTGTATAATAGCTTGGATGATTATATACAGTAATAGAGAGATTATTGTAAATGAAGTTATAAAAAACATTATGGTTTTTACATTGATTGGTGCTTTTATTTGGACTGCTCCGTATTATCAACAGTGGATTGTTCCATTCGTTATGGACTCTGGATCAGAAATATCAGCAAAATTAATGGGGAGCGGTAATGCGGCATTGAGTGTTGATGAAACATGGACGAAACTTGTAACATCTATGGAGGATTTTAAAACCAGATCCATTGATACTTTGGGTTGGGATATTGGCCCTCTTATTGCGACGTACCTAATTTATGGTATTGGCTATGCAGGTGGGGCCATTCTCGTTGCTTATACTACCCTGTTCCTTTGTGTTGCAACCTTTATGACTGGCATTCTACTTTCGATTGGCAGTATATTTATTTGTTTTGCAGGATTTCCAGCTACGCGCGGGATGTTTACTTCATGGTGTGGTCATTGCTTAAACTATATTTTGCTAAATGTTTTCTATTCAATTTCATTTACATTTGTGTTGGGGCTAATTGGTAAATATACAGCCTTAGACCCATCATCTGTGAGTTTCATGGATGCTGTGACGCTCTTACTTGTTGTTGTTATCTGCGTCGGAATGGTTGAACAAGTAGCGGTTCTTTGTTCGTCCCTAACTGGCGGTGTCGGCATTAATGGTCTTGTTCCGGGGGCTAGTTCGCTTGCTCGGGCTGCTGGCTTGTCTAAGGCTGCTGCCTCAATGCGTGACAAAACACCTGGAGCTATTGGCGGCGCACTTAAACGTGGTGGGGCTGCTTTGGCTAATAAATTTAGAAATAACGTTAAAGGTGGGTGATGATGTTAAATTATTTCCAAAAAACTAAAAATGAGGCAGAGAAAACTAAAGTTGAGTCAAAAAAGGAAACCGATAACTACTACATTGCGATAAGGGATTTTGAACGTGACCGTATTTCTTTAATTACAGGGAAGGTGAGGTTTTTTCAAGTTGTCGCATTTATTTGTATGGTTGTAATTGTTATACAGGCAGGTGCATTAGCTTTAATGTCTCCTTTGAAAACTGCTGTTCCTGTTATGATTCGGGTTGATAATAATACTGGATATACGGATGCTGTTTCGCCACTAAGTAATGCTCAAGAATCTTATGGTGAAGTGGTAAATAAATATTTTTTATCTCAATATGTTGTTAATTATGAAAGTTATGATTGGCAGACCATTCAATCTATGAATGACACAGTAAATCTGATGTCAGATAGTAAAACATTTTCTCAGTACAGGACGCAAATTACAGCAGACAACTCTCCTTTAAATGTGTTGAAGCAAAACAACAAGATTAAGGTTCGTGTTAAGTCTGTTACTTTTCTAAAACCTGATATTGCGCAGATTCGCTTTGATAAAGCTGTTCTAAATCCCGATGGTACTATGTCGGCTGATTACAGCCAAACATCATGGGTGGCAACCATTGCTTTTGATTATCAGCGTAAAATTAAATCCGAAGGAGAGCGTTTGTTAAATCCCCTCGGTTTTCAGGCTTTGAGCTATAGGGTTGACCCGGAGGCTATAAAATAATGCGTAAACTTGTTCTGGCCTTACTTATCTACAGCGCTGTATCAACCACTTCATACGCTGCTACGTTTGCCAGCGGTTCATCATACGATGCCAGAATGCAAACGGTGATGTACAACCCGGATGATGTTGTGAAAGTGCGTGTAAAGCCGGGTACGGTTTCTGTCGTTCAGGTCAGTGGTGATGAAAAAATTGAAGATGTGGGGCTGGGCGATCCCGGTGCATGGAACGTATCGGTAAGGAACAACACAATATTTTTTCGTCCTGTTTCTGAAGATAATCCGGATACAAATGTCGTTGTAGTTACTGATAAGCGTGCTTATACATTATTCCTAACTTCTGTAAAAACAAATCCAACTTTTGTTTTAAGATTTGAATATCCTAAACCTAAACCTATTCTTTTTGATAATAAAAAAATCCCTTGCACGGATGGCGGTGTTGTAAATGGACGTTATCAGGTACAAGGTGATGAATCGGTCAAGCCAAATAAAATTTGGGATGATGGTAGGTTTACATGTTTTACATGGGAAAATAGTAAAACCATGCCTGTCGTATCCCGTATTGATTCTGACGGCAATGAAAACTTGGTTAATAGCAGTATGGAGAAAAATGTCATGGTTGTTCATGATATTTCTCCCGAGTTTTTACTACGAAATGGTAATCAGGTTATGCGTGTAAAAACCTCTTCTATCGTTAAACGTTTATACGATAAAAAAGGGACAACAACCGGGCAGATCAGAACGGAGAAAATTACTGATGAGTAACGGAAGGGTGGAGGTCGGAAACAGAAATAAACTTGATATAACTGCGGCAGGCGTTAATAAAAAAATTATTATTGTGTGTGTTGTTATATTTTTTCTCGTTGTTGCTGCAATTGGGGCTGTATTTGTTCTTACAAGAAAAAATGAAACAACTCAAACTGGTTTGACAAAAAATCCAACTAATAGCGAGGTGTTACAGGCAAAAACATCCTCAAACAGTTCTCTCGACTCAATGAAACAATCAATTTTAGATAAGGAGAATGCTGCTAAACGGGCAAAAGAAAAGAGGGATGCTGAAGATGAAAAACTTCGGCTGGCAAAAGAAAAACAGGGGCAGGAAACCCAAAGCAATGCAGGGGAAAATGTAAGTATTGATGCTAGTCAAGCTCAAATATTTCGGGCTGATAATCGACAGGATTCAGGTGATAAAAACGCGCCATTGCCAAAGGCACAACGGATTTTAACTGGTGAAACACTGGTAAAAATAGAAAAAACGGATGAAGGAAGAAGCACAGAGAAAGATTATCTGCAAGGTGGTGAATATTCTGATGGTATCGCTAGTGTTATTACAAAACGCCGTTATCTGCTTTCAGCGGGAACCAGCTTAAGTTGTCTGCTGAAAACCAAAATTATCACATCATATCCTGCAGTCACCCTATGTCAGATGGCCCGTGATGTGTATTCCGACGATGGTAAAACGCTTCTAGTTCGTAAAGGTGCTCTGCTCACTGGTGAACAGAAGAAAGCGATCACACAGGGTGTTGCTCGTGTCTTCGTTAACTGGACAACGATTAAGGACGGTAACGTGAAAGTACGTGTAGATGGCCTAGGTACTGATAGTCTTGGTGCTGCTGGCTTGCCTGCATGGATAGATTCTCATTTTTGGGAGCGGTTCGGGAACTCTCTTTTGCTTTCCCTTATCGGTGACACGATGGACTCAGTTAAAAATTTATCTCAACGTAATAGTGGTAATCAGGGGTCAATTACATACGACAACACAAGCGATGCCTCACAGCAACAAGCGGCTATCGCATTGCAGAACAGCATTAACATTGCGCCAACGGGCTACATCAACCAAGGGACTGTTATTTCAATCATAGTGCCGAGGAATATTGATTTCTCATCTGTTTATGAGGTGAATTGATGGAAGATAATTCTGATATAGCGCGCCTGTATCTGAAAAAAACAGGTATTCAGGCGCTGCTGGAATTAGATGGGGTAACTGAGGTTGCTGTCAATCAGCCCGGTAGGATTTGGTATGAGGGCAATGAAGGGTGGCGCTTTGTTAAGGAACCAGCAGCGAATTTTGAAAACCTTAAGCACCTTGCAGAAAGTCTGTCAACTTACTCTAACCTTCCTCAGTTAAACCAGGCTAACCCTATTGCTTCAGTAATCCTCCCCGATGGAGAAAGGGGGCAAATTATTATGCCGCCAGCTACGGAATCAGGTTGTATTGCGATCTCAATACGTAAACCATCTCTTCAGCGTTTTTCTATTTCCGACTACGTTAATTCTGGTCGATTTGATAATGTGCGAATCGCCAAAAAGCAAACAGTTGAACTTTCTGACACGCAGAAGAAATTGTATACACTTTATCAAAAAGGTGATCCCCACAGTCTTGAACAATTCATTTATGAGGCAGTTAGTGAAAGACTTAATTTTCTGATTGTTGGTGGTACAGGGTCAGGTAAGACAACAATAGCAAAAGCCGTTGCTGATATATTTCCTCCCGAAAGGCGATATGCCACAATTGAAGATGTTCATGAAATGCAATTGCCCAATCATCCTAACCACATTCATCTGTTTTATAAAAAGGGGGTTATTACCGCCAAAACAATTATTGAAGCGTGTATGCGCCTTAAACCTGATCATATATTCCTTGCTGAACTACGCGGTGATGAAGCCTGGAGTTACCTAGAGGCGTTAAACACAGGTCATGAAGGGTCTATCTCTACTATTCACGCGAACAATACTTATGCTTCTTTCTCGCGCCTAGCGAGTATAGTTAAGCAGTCAGACGTGGGTATGACTGTTGATATGGAACTCATTATGCGAACTATCAAAACATCGGTAGACGTGATTCTTTTCTTTAATCATACACGAATGACTGAAATTTATTTTGAGCCTCAAGAGAAGAATAGATTATTGAATGAAGGGTGATTTTTATCAGGTAAATAAACTATGGGCAAAATAATAGGTATGGCTTCGCGCCTCGCTACTGGTATGGACTGTAGCAAGAAGTTTTCAGTGATTTATGATCCATCCTGTTTCGCTATTGGAGTGGGTATTGTAATCCCTAATCCACTCAATCATCCAAAATATCTTATTCGTATGGTTGAAGTTTGTTTTGGGCCTCAAGAGGGTTTTAAGATAAATACAGGTCATGAAATGACAAATGACTATCTTTTATCAGACAGGTGAAATATGAAAAAGATAATTGGCATATCAATAATACTTTTATTGATGTTTATTGCTTCGGTTGTTGGTGGTAACTATTTAGGTGGTTATGCAGCGTTGACGTATTCAGGTTTGAATGTGGATTCACTTAGCGCGAATACATTTTATGAGGTAATAAGTAATTACAGTGGTAATCCTTCCTACAAAACTCTGATTGGTATTGCATGGGGTGGATTTGGTATTCCTATCGTCGTGTTTGTAGCTTTCTGTGTTTTGATATTATTCAACCTTAAGCCTGAGATAGTTATCTATGGTAATTCTCGTCTTGCTACCGATTTGGATTTAGCAAAGTCGGGGTTTTTCCCAACCCTAAAGCAATCTAAAAAATATAAATATCCCCCTATTCTTATAGGGAAAATGAACAAAGGCAGATTTAAAGGGCAGTACATTTACTACTATGGTCAGCAGTTTTTAATGCTTTATGCCCCAACGCGATCTGGTAAGGGGGTGGGTATCGTCATCCCTAATTGTCTCAACTATCCTGAAAGCTTGGTAGTTCTCGATATCAAGCTCGAAAACTGGTTCTTGTCGTCAGGCTACCGTAAGAAGGTATTGGGCCAGGAATGTTATCTTTTTTGCCCGGCTGGATATGTGGAGAATGAGGAAAGAGCTAGGGCCGGGGAGTACCGTTCTCATCGCTGGAATCCAATGGATTACGTTAGTCGTGATGCACTGCAGCGTCAGACGGACTTACGTAAGATAGCGTCCGTTCTGTATCCTCTCAGTGGCGGTGATAACGATGTATGGAACACGTCAGCTATGAACCTGTTTATAGGTCTTGCACTCTATCTCCTCGATAAAGAGCATGAGGCACAGGAAAATCTGACTGTTTCAATTGCTAAGGTTTTGAAGTCAGCAACACCGGGTGGCGATCTTGCGGCTTGGATGCGTAAGACTCTCGCAAAGGATGCTGCTGTTAGCGCTGAAGCACGAGATTATTTCGAAATCTTTATGGCTGCACCTGATAAGACGCGCGGCAGTATCATGAGTAACTTTACCAATGGTCTTGATATTTTCGCTAACCCGGTAACGGCTGCGGCGACAAGCGCTAGTGATTTTGATATTCGCCGTTTAAGAAAGGATAAGATGTCTGTTTATCTTGGACTTACGCCGGATAGTCTTGTCACCCACAAAAAGCTAGTCAATCTTTTCTTCTCCATGATTGTAAATGAAAATACCAAAGAACTACCTGAGCAAAATCCAGAATTGAAATATCAGGTTGTGCTTTTAGAGGATGAATTTACAAGCATGGGACGAGTGGAGATTATTCAAAAATCTATTGCTTACACCGCTGGTTTCAATCTGCGTTATGTTTTCATTTTGCAGAATAAAGGCCAGATGGAAGATGATAAACTCTATGGTAAAGAAGGTACGGAAACGTTTATAAAAAACTGCGCGGTAGAAATTGTTTATCCACCGAGGGATGTTGATGACACAGTTAATGAAATATCAGAGCGGTGCGGTGTTTTTGATCATAAAATAAAAAGGAAATCGAAATCTGATAACAGGGGCAGTTCTGGAGGATCTAACTCAACAAGTCATGATGTTATTTCACGCGCTGTTTTATTGCCTGATGAAATAGTTTCCCTCGGGAAGATAAAAAATAAAAGTGAAACGATGAAGGTGAGGGAGATAATTCTTAGTGAGGTTTGCTACCCATTTATTGCGGATAAGATTGTCTATTTCGAAGATCCTGTTTTTATGGGTCGTGTAAAAATAGCCAAAGAAAATAGGATAGAAATACCTCTTCTTTTTTAATTCATAAAATTCAAAGGTTATTCAATGAATAAACTAAATGCGTTAATAGTTTCATTAGCTTTGTGTTCGTCTTTATCAGTAAACGCTAGCAATTATGTTATGAATGACTACAACTCTCATGAAGAGCCGATGCAATCTATTGACTCTGGTGATCCTTGCGTGGTTGTTCTCTGTATGTATGGGAAGGCTACAGGGAACAGTGGTGGTGGTGAATGTAGTTCGCCAGAAAAAACGTTCTTCAATATAATTAAAAAGAAGAAAGGTTCATTTTTACCTAATCACACATCTGATGCTCGTAAAGCATTTATCAGCAAATGCGATACAGCAGGTAAGGACGCAATCGACAAGATAGTTAGCAAATTTGGCAAGGTAAAACTCTGATTTTCATTAAGCGAAAACAAGCCAATATTTTGTTTTTTCAATAACGTGATTCTGGATATATATGAAGAGAATAATACTTGCCGCCATTTCTGCGGGTATCCTTTCTGGCTGTAGCTCAGCGCCGCCACTCGCAACTCCCAAAGGGGAGTTTGTCGATATGAATACAGACATCACTTCCCTTTTACCTCACTCAGAACCTGTTTATACCGGAGCAAAAATAGCGAATGTTACCAATCCATCGTTAATCACTATTGGCGCTAAAACGGGTAGTAAGGACGTTCCTGTGAGTCGTAAAAATGACGTGGTTAATTCAGGGGGGGTACTGACTACTAAATCGAAAAGTAAGGTAGTGCCAGATAAACCAGTACAAAAAGCAACATCAGTTCCACTGAAAGGTTTTGATGCACCTGTTGTGACGATTGCGTCAAACGCTACATCCAGTAATCTTCCTAAAACTGTATTGAATGTTCCGGCGAGTGGTAGAAATCCATTTAGCAGAAGCGATTCGGTTAAACCACTAACTTCTATCGCTAGTAAACCTTCTATACCTGTCGCTACGGTAAAAATTGCGCCTGTTATGAAGGTGTGGAAAATTGAGAAAGGCACAACATTGAAATCTGGCTTTACTGAGTGGGTGTCTAAGGAAACCTGCCCGAACGGTAAAGGCAAATGGTTGCTTCGCTGGGAAACTGATACGGACTATCCGATTGATTATCCACTTTCATTTAGTAGCAAAAATTTTGAAGATGCTACGAGCAAATTATTCAATTTATACCAAAAAGCCCAGGCTCCGCTCTACGTTAGCGGGTATCGTAATCAGTGCCTTATAGTTATTAGTGACAAAAAGTGAGATTATGAAAAATAAATCATTAACCTTAGTGGCAACTGCCTTATTACTTTCTGGTTGCGCTGTTCAACGAATGAATGAAGTTCATAAAAACGCTGAAGATACCGGAGTTAAGGCATCTTCATTAATTCAGCAAATGGGTGATAACTATCCGGTGGTTCAGTTTCAAAACAGTCAATATGTAAATACATCGCCTTTACCAAAACCAAAATATGACGGCCCTCGTGAAACTGTTAATTGTCAGGTGATGTACAAAACAATTAAACCTGTTGATATATTTCAATTTGCCCAAGACATAACTGATCAATGTGGTGTGCGTGTTCGTGTAACTCCTGATGCTGCAACATATGTTGGCGGTGGTGGTAATGTAGGGGCCGGTGCTCAGACACAACAACTATCTTCTGTGCCTTCACCTGTGTTAGGTGGTGATGGTATGAGGCCATTAGGTACATTTGGTTCTGGCGAACCACTAACACAATCTAGCGTAGCGAGCGGTGTTACAAAAACTATTTCTAATGTGAGTTATTCAGGAAAACTCGGTGGTCTATTAGATTTAGTTGCTGGTCGTTTGGGAATTTCTAAGAAGTATGATGAAAATGGAAGCATTGTTTTCTACTACCTTGAAACTAAGCGCTTCGATATAGAACCAGCAGATGCAAAATACGCACTTAAAGGCTCCGTATCCAGTGGCTTATCTAACTCAACGGGGACAGACGGTTCTACAGGTTCTAACGCTGGGGTTTCAGGCTCTGGTGGTTCAACTATGTCCTCAACCGTTGACATGGGGAACGCCCTTTATAGTGACCTTCAGAAGACAGTTGAGAGTATGTTAACTCCTGGTGTTGGGCGTTTTAGTCTTAATGCAACAACGGGTACGTTAATGATCACTGATGTACCTGATGTTGTTTCCCGCGTCGGAGAGTATATCGAAGATGAAAATAATTCTCTTAGTCGTCAGGTTGTTCTTAAAGTTGTTACCTACACGATTAATTCAGATGTGTCTGATTCGATTAATATTGATTGGAATCTTGTCTGGAAGTCGTTGAATGGAAACTATGGCATTAAGCTTGCTAATGATACGAGCAATGTACCATCTGATGTTATTTCAGGTGGTTTTAATGTTCTTGACACTGCAACTGGTTCGGCTGCGCAATTTGCAGGTTCTTCGCTCCTTGCTGATGCATTATCTAAGCAGGTGAAGGTTTCAAATGTCAAAACGAATACTTTTCTTACAACCAACATGGCTGCTGCACCAATTTTAATTGGTCAGCAACTGACATATCTAAAGAAAGTAACGACAACACCCTACAGTACTGGTAATACGACGACGCTTCAGCAATCACTTGAGCCAGGTAGTGTCACGACAGGTACAAATATCACCATCTTCCCTAAAGTTTTAAAAGGGGGGGACAGGTTGATGCTTAACATGTTTATGGATATTTCAAGTCTCAAACAGCTGCGCACAATTAAAAATGAAACGGAGAAGATGGAAGCTCCCGATATAGATACACGTTCCTCGCAGCAACGCATCTGGCTTAAACCAGGGCAAACTATAGTTATGTCGGGTTTTGAGCAGGATGAAAATAACTCAACAGCGCAAGGGGTTGGTTCACCAGATAATATTGTATTTGGTGGCAGCAAGGCTGGTTCAAAAACAAAACAAAGTTTTGTTATAACGGTGACTCCATATGTTCGATAAATTTCAGAAAAAATCTGAGCTTACGAGTGATTCTAAAATAAGGGTTTTGAAAATAAATAAACGCCGCTTTGTAGTTGGCCTTGAATGGCAGACTATAAAGTTACAGGCGAATATGATGAAAGCGGTTAAATCGATTGGCAAGTCAAAAAACCTTGATGTAGTGGCTATCCGTAAGAGTGATGCTTATCAGGCTGGTTTTGCCCCAAAAACGAAACAGCCTTTGAGAGGGGGGTATTCATTGAGTGTAGCCCTTTCTTCATTATTGAAAGAGTGTTGTATTGCCGTTGTTTATCTTGGTAGCTCAGATGCTGGAACGCCTGAATATACGGTTGTAGGGCGAAGCCTTGCAGGTGGTATTCACCCAATGTCTGACCTTATCATCAGTGAAAATGACCTCCTTCAGTCTGTGATAGATATGAAAGGTCAGTTACGAGGTAATAATGAAAGTCTGGATATCCCCATTTATGGGGATCAAGACAGATTTGAATGGATAACTGACCAGTTAGAACTGGAAACACTTCTTGTATCAGGCAATATCAGTAAGGATTTTAAGCTAAAACCTCTTACAATGGGAATGACTGATGAACGAATTATAGTTTTGGCTGCTGCATTGTTGATGTCTCAGATCGGAAGAGCG
>ERZ507021.438-NODE-438-length-11389-cov-52.9766_pt1 | contig 11389 bp, 13 predicted proteins | sample MGYA00512877_ERZ507021 | MGnify/ENA metagenome assembly ERZ507021 | reverse complement strand
GAACCAGTACCGTGAGGGAAAGGTGAAAAGCACCCCGGAAGGGGAGTGAAACAGTACCTGAAACCGTGTGCCTACAAGTAGTCAAAGCCCGTTAATGGGTAATGGCGTGCCTTTTGTAGAATGAACCGGCGAGTTACGTTAGCTAGCGAGGTTAAGGCAGAAAAGCCGGAGCCGGAGCGAAAGCGAGTCTGAATAGGGCGAGTGAGTTAGCTGATGTAGACCCGAAACCAAGTGACCTACCCATGACCAGGTTGAAGGTGCGGTAAAACGCACTGGAGGACCGAACCCACTTATGTTGAAAAATGAGGGGATGAGTTGTGGGTAGCGGTGAAATTCCAATCGAACTTGGAGATAGCTGGTTCTCTCCGAAATAGCTTTAGGGCTAGCCTCGGAAAAGCGGATACTGGAGGTAGAGCACTGTTTGGATGATGGTCCCGTCTCGGGATACTGAATGCAGATAAACTCCGAATGCCAGATATTTGTTTCCGGGAGTCAGACTGCGAGTGATAAGATCCGTAGTCGAAAGGGGAACAGCCCAGATCACCAGTTAAGGTCCCTAAATCCATGCTAAGTGGAAAAGGATGTGAAGTTGCACAGACAACTAGGATGTTGGCTCAGAAGCAGCCACCATTTAAAGAGTGCGTAATAGCTCACTAGTCGAGTGACTCTGCGCCGAAAATGTACCGGGGCTAAGCATGGTACCGAAACTGTGGGTGCGACCGCAAGGTCGTGCGATAGGAGAGCGTTCTAAGGGCGGTGAAGGCAGACTGTGAAGACTGCTGGAGCGCTTAGAAGTGAGAATGCCGGCATGAGTAACGAAAAGGCAGGTGAGAATCCTGCCCGCCGCAAGACTAAGGTTTCCTGGGGAAGGTTCGTCCGCCCAGGGTTAGTCGGGACCTAAGATGAGGCCGAAAGGCGTAATCGATGGCCAACAGGTGGAGATTCCTGTACCGATCTGTTATGTTTGAGCGAAGGAAGGACGCAGGAGGCTAAGGTGAGCACGCAGCTGGAAAAGCGTGTCCAAGCACTGAGTCTGGGAGCGAGTCAAATGCTTGTTCCTAAGGACAAGGTGTGATGGGGAGCGAAATTAAGTAGCGAAGCACCTGATGTCACACTGCCGAGAAAAGTTTCTAGTGAGTAACAGATCGCCCGTACCGCAAACCGACACAGGTAGTCGAGGAGAGTATCCTCAGGCGCGCGAGAGAACCCTCGTTAAGGAACTCGGCAAAATAACCCCGTAACTTCGGAAGAAGGGGTGCTGACCGGAAGGTCAGCCGCAGTGAATAGGCCCAAACAACTGTTTATCAAAAACACAGGTCTCTGCTAAATCGTAAGATGATGTATAGGGGCTGACGCCTGCCCGGTGCTGGAAGGTTAAGAGGATGAGTTAGCGCAAGCGAAGCCCAGAATTGAAGCCCCAGTAAACGGCGGCCGTAACTATAACGGTCCTAAGGTAGCGAAATTCCTTGTCGGGTAAGTTCCGACCCGCACGAAAGGCGTAACGATCTGGGCACTGTCTCAACGAGAGACTCGGTGAAATTATAATACCCGTGAAGATGCGGGTTACCCGCGACAGGACGGAAAGACCCCATGGAGCTTTACTGTAGCTTGATATTGAGTGTCTGTACCGCATGTACAGGATAGGTAGGAGCCGTAGAAACCGGGACGCTAGTCTCGGTGGAGGCATTGGTGGGATACTACCCTTGCAGTGCGGCCACTCTAACCCGCGCCACTCAGCGTGGCGGGAGACAGTGTCAGGCAGGCAGTTTGACTGGGGCGGTCGCCTCCTAAAGTGTAACGGAGGCGCCCAAAGGTTCCCTCAGAATGGTTGGAAATCATTCACAGAGTGTAAAGGCATAAGGGAGCTTGACTGCGAGACAGACAGGTCGAGCAGGGACGAAAGTCGGGCTTAGTGATCCGGTGGTTCCGCATGGAAGGGCCATCGCTCAACGGATAAAAGCTACCCTGGGGATAACAGGCTTATCTCCCCCAAGAGTCCACATCGACGGGGAGGTTTGGCACCTCGATGTCGGCTCGTCGCATCCTGGGGCTGTAGTCGGTCCCAAGGGTTGGGCTGTTCGCCCATTAAAGCGGCACGCGAGCTGGGTTCAGAACGTCGTGAGACAGTTCGGTCCCTATCCGTCGCGGGCGTAGGAAATTTGAGAAGAGCTGCCCTTAGTACGAGAGGACCGGGGTGGACATACCGCTGGTGTACCAGTTGTGCCGCCAGGCGCAGAGCTGGGTAGCTATGTATGGCAGGGATAAGCGCTGAAAGCATCTAAGTGTGAAGCCCCCTTCGAGATGAGATTTCCCATTCCTTTAAGGAAGTAAGACCCCTGAGAGATGATCAGGTAGATAGGCTGGGAGTAGCAGCCCCGTGAGGGGTGGAGCGGACCAGTACTAATCGGTCGAGGACTTAACCAAGAGCGTACCGGAAGGTACGCACCTCAAGGAGTCACACTGGTGATTCGAAGAAAGACACTTCATGATGTCCAGTTTTGAGAGAACAAACTCTCAAAATTAAGTACAGTGGCGATAGCGAGAAGGAACTACCTGTTCCCATGCCGAACACAGAAGTCAAGCTTCTCAGCGCCGATAGTAGTTGGTGGGAAACTGCCTGCGAGGGTAGGACGCTGCTGTTCTTATTTTTTTATTCCGGTTTAGCTCAGTTGGTAGAGCGCTTGACTGTTAATCAAGATGTCGTCAGTTCGAGTCTGACAGCCGGAGTTGATGGGACGAGTAGATCGTGCATCAAACTTTCGACTTGGAGAGCTGTCCGAGAGGCCGAAGGAGCATGATTGGAAATCATGTATACGGGCATTAACCTGTATCGAGGGTTCGAATCCCTCGCTCTCCGTTTTTGCATGTTTTCAGATGTTTCCAAAAGTTATCTTAAGCCCCTAGAAATGCTGCTAAGCCAGTGTTTCGGGGGCTTTTTTATTTTTCCCAGGAGCTATTGTATTTCCTCGTTTTGGCAACCCCACTACACAAGTTACTACACACTACACTGATACAGCCTTGCATTCTAGCACGCTGTACTACAACAGTTCTTGCATGGCATTAGTTGCCTTGGCGGCCTCTTGAGTATAAGTTTCATCCAGCAGATGCGAGTAGACTTTTAAAGTTAGCGCAATGTTGGCGTGGCCAAGCCGCTTGGAGATGTAGCTAATCTGGATGCCTTGGCTCAGCAAGTAGGACGCGTGAGTATGCCGCAGACCGTGAAATGTGATCATGTCGCCTGCTGGAATGCCGGCAGCTTTTTCGTACCAGCGCAGCGACTTATTGACTGCGTTGTTGGATGGCACCTTGCAGTTCAGGCCACGGAATACGAGGCCAACAGGGTCGCGGTAGCCGTCTTCGAGATACCGTTCTGACTGTTCCTTGCGCAACTGTCTAAGCGCGTCTAAGAGTTTTCCTGAAACATCAATTGTGCGGATGCTGTGGGGCGTTTTCATCCGCTTAAAACCGCTTTGTCCCACATAATCGTAGGCCCGATCCAGGGTGATCCGTTTATGCTTCCAGTCAATCCGGTCCCAGGTGACGGCTGCTACTTCTTCCATCCGTGCGCCAGTAAACGCGGCAAAATAGATCATGTAGGCGGTGACGGCACGGGGCGTCAAATGATTTTCGGTGACGGCGATGAGCTTCTTGAATTGTTTAATGCTCAAATACTTCTCTGATTCCGGCATACCCGGCCGACCATTGTTTTTGACACCAATTGTAAAGTCGGTGAAGATGATCTGCTCAGACATGGCATCCCGCACCATGGCACGAACAAAAGTGTTTACCTTTTGCACTGACTCATGGGAATGACTGGTGGCAAAGTCATCCAGAAACTTGACGTATTTGCGCCGGGTAACGTCGTTAAGTGCCACGCCTGGGAAGCTGGACCGAATGAGGTCTAACACCCGTTTGTACCAGTTTTCAGCCCCAATTGAGTAGCGGCCACCGAGCTTGGTGTCTTTAATCCATTGTTCGTAATAGTCCACGAACGTGACGCTGCGCTCTGCCAGTTGGGCACCATGTTCCTTATCAACTTCCAGTTCCCGTGCCGCTGCGATTGCATCGCTCTTCTTTTCGAATCCAGACTTAGACTTGGACTTTTGCTTACCAGTGGCTGGGTCAGTGTAAAACACCCGATATTGCCACTTTGACCCACGTTTCTTGATTTCAGCCATTGTGTTTACCTCCCAATATGCTATAATACAGCCATGGAGAACACTCCTTGTCTCTCCATCTCAAACGTGTCCCATCCCTGTTGGCTGCCAAGAAGTCAGGGATGGGTTTTTGTTTTGAATGCGCAAACAAAGTGCTATAATACCATTGTTCGGGTGTTCAAACTTCATTCCTTTGGTCCCTCGCTTAAGCGGGGGATTTTTTAGTAATCACTGTCCACAATGGACTCTTCCAGGCTTTCCAATATTTCGTTTCGCTGAATGGTGTTAATCCATTGTTCGTAGCTGTCGCTGCCAGTCAGATTGGTAGAAGCAACGACTTTATCGTGGACATCGTGAATGAAGTTCGCGTACATCATTTCAGCCTGATGATCAAGTTCTGCATCGTTTGAACGACGAGCGGGACTTTTAGCCCGATTGATTTCTTGCAGCTGCTCCATGGTTTTATTCATGTAAGCATGCTTCACGTTACTGTTTGCCTCGATATAGTGGCGCAGTTCTTCGGTATCCATATGAATCAGTCCTTTCAATAATTTATGGCTTTACATGTGAACCAGAATAAGCCGAACAGTGGAGGGCTTTGTCTGCTATAGCTCACCCGTCTCGGCCAAGAGATGCGGGTGGGCACTTTTTGTGTGTTATAATGATGAAAGAAATTCATCTAAAACGAGATAAGGTGAAAAAATGACTATCAATGCATTAGCCACTGCATTTGTTGCCGCGGGTGGTCTTGGCTTTATCAATTACTATGTGGCAGATCGCCTTGGATTAATTGACTTCAAAGAAAACAATCTTGGTTCGGTATTACCATTTATGTTGATGTGGTCAGTATTTGATTTTTCCATTTATTTGTTTGTCCAATGGATTCTGTCCCATTGGCTCAATGGCAGCGTGTTGCTGGCGACGGCACTTGCATGCACAGCTCTCTTAGTTCTAATCGTGTTTGCTGAAACTGCCGGGGCTATTTTCGCCGGCTTGGATAAGCTGTTGAATCATGACCGGAAATCGCTAGGCAAAGCAGAAGTGTTCTCTGTGGATCCATGGGAATATCTGACCGAAACCGATGGTACACAAGAAGTGTTCATCTTTGATTTGACAGGCGCTCCTATTACTGCCGGCTGGCTTGATTATACAAACCGTTCAGCAGCCGATCATCTTACAATGAACTTAATACCGTTCACGGATAACCCTAAGGCTCAGCCGTTAAGCCAATTAATGGATGACTACTCAACCGAGGAGGCCAAAAAAGCCTATCAGATACGGCAATTTGTTGATTTGGATCGCAAAATAGTCATTGTGAGCGTTTCTAGCAATGCGGGAGTTAAGATTTCCTAGGCTTGGCAGTGGGCATCTTAAACAGTTTTTGTTCCTCTGTGGGCGGTGTTGTCTTCTTGGTTCCATCGTTATGCACGTGCCTTTTTTCGATCCCAATGAGGTTGCCCTCGGGCGTCGTTCCTTTGAAGATACGATTGGCGTTGTGAGTTTTTGATTCATCTGTTGGCATAATATTTTCCTCCATGCTCTCGCCCCGTCCCAGCGGAGTGGGGGCTTTTTTAGTATACGGATTTAAAATCCGAAAACCCCGTGCTATGTACGGGCCGTGAGGCCCGAGAAAAACTAATGTGGTCAATTTGATTGTTCAACACGGTCCGGCATAAAAAGCACCACTTTATCGCTAGAATATTGGGGAGAAATTCCAGAGCCAATTTGAGAGCTGTTTACTGCTCCGATACCATTCAAAGTCCCATACGCGTTAATAAACGTTCCTTCCGAAAATTTTTGGTTTTTGCGTGGCTTGAAAACCATCAAAAAAACTGGATCAGCCGTTTCATCTTTAGCTAATAGCATATGGTATTCATGGAAGCTGTCTGCTCCAATACTAGTTACGTAGTAGCGCTTCAGAGCATAAGACCCACCGAAGAGGGCGCTTGCAGGCTGGGAGAGGATTGAGTCATCAGAAAACTTTGTGTGAATGTCAGCGTATTGTGAATAGTCAAACGAGGGTTTGCTGGGGGATGAAGAACTAACAGAAGAAGACGATTCAGACGTGGATGCAGAGTCACTATCCAATTTGGCAGCTGCTGAAGAAGAACTTGCGGCAGCTTGCCTATCTCGCTCGGACGTGGCGTCTATGACTTCAAAAGAAATAGTGCGGGATCTCATTTTGCCTGATTTAGATTGAACATGGTATCTTCCAGGCTTGTTGATTTCAATTAAGAAGCTACCAGATGATTTTGCCCTGCCGCTGATTACGCATTTTCCGATGGTGTTGTTAACTGTTATGACGGATCTTGGGTAGGCGGAAACAAATACTTCTGCATATTCAGCGGTACCGCTGTCACTGTCTCTGTACATCTTTGCTTTTTTGGTATCCAATTTCAAAAAATCCTTTTTTACTTTGGACTCCACAGCTTTTGACGATCTTATGGTTGATGATGCGCTATTTTGCTTGTTTACTACACAACCAGATAAACCAGTTACAATCATTAGCCCTGCCGCGAGAACAAATGCTTTCTTCATGATTTCCCCTCCTTACGAAATTTGATGCCCCTGTATTTTACCCCTCTGAGAATGGGGCGGCGAATAAAATAATGCCCATCCCTGATTTGGATGGGCTATTTTTATAGCATTACGATCCCCTGGATTGCGAAGTCGTCAAAACTTTCAACTAGGATTGGCTTGTACTTGGGGTTCAATGAAATCAAGCGCACGCTGTCTGGTTGAATGTCGATCTTCTTGACGTATGCATCACCGTTCAAATCTGCGATGACAACCTGACCACTGTGGATATCGCAATCATCGCATTTTTTTACGAAGATTATTTGACCGTCTTCAAACATCGGTTCCATAGAATCACCATTGACGCGCACAGCATAGTCATAACTAGGCACAGGGCCACTAAATGAGACGTCATCGCCTGTGTCATCATCGGGAAGATACTCGCCTGTCCCAGCCGATACAGTTCCGGCAATATGGATAAGCATCGGCTGGCGTTCTTGGCGCTCGTCGTCAAGTGAGATCACGTTTTCGTTTTGCTGTTCCTTCAATTGATTGTCGGCGTAGTTGTACACCTTTTCCTGGCGAGCGGGGTGAAGCCTGGTAACAATGTTATGAACACTATCGGCGATGCTTGCTGGCTTTAGTCCCATAAGTTGTTCGGGCTTGATGTCAAGAGCATCAGCAACCTTTGCAACAATTTCAATGGGTACTTTCTCGATGTCTCCCTTTTCATATCTAAAAATGGTGGATCGAGAAACACCAATTTTACTGGCTAGTTCATCAGCACTCATTTGTTTTTGCTTCCTAATAGCTCTCATTCGTTCTCCAACATTCATCGATTACGCCTCCTTGAATGATTCCAGTATACGCCAACGTTGCAATATTGCAACAATAAAAGTCGCATTTTTGCAATTTAGCTATTGACCGCCGCTTCATTATGGATTATGCTTTATTCATCAAGTCGCAGGAATGCGACAGAAAGGAGGCCAGCTAATGATAGATGTAAACTTAGATCGCCTCAGAGGGTTAATGACTGAGCATCACGTTACTCAAGACGCCCTCGCAATGTCCCTTGGGATTGCCCGTAGCACTCTGTATCGAAAAATGGAAAAAGGCGGCAAGGATTTCACAGCTGAAGAAATTTTTAAAATGAAAGACTTTATTCCGTTGAGTGATCAGGATGTGATTGATATTTTTTTGACAAAAAAAGTCGCAATAATGCGCCAAAAGGAGGCTTCACGATGAAAACCGAAATTTGGAATAACCGCCCAATCCGCTTCGTGGAAGTTGACGGGGAATGGTGCGGAAATGAATGAAGAACGTCTGAAGCTTTTGGCGATTGTGTTCCAGGCAACATCAGTCGTGTGCTGGATTGTTGTAATTCTTCTCTGGATGTTTGGATTCTAAGGACGATAAAATCAAGCCGAATTTTTTGTGTTTGAGATGTTCGTCGGAATTAGCAACATCGCACTGAAACGAAAATGCTTTTGCGGGTGTTTTGATGCTTAATTTTAAGCGTTTGGGAGCGTTTATAGATGATTTTGACGGACTGACAAGAAAAATGATGGCGGTTTGTACAGTATCGTAGCCATCTATTCGGAGAGGAAAATGGTGCTCATCCGCATGCAACAATGGAATCTTGATATCGCGGATTGACTGATCCAACTCGCTGAACTGAAACAGCACTTCTGGATCATCAAAATTCCAGCTGTTCGGTATGGAAACTGGTATGTCATCTTTATAAATGCCGTCAATTGTAATCGGTATGCTTTTGGAGTTAGTGATTTTTAGAGAGGCAACGACCACATCTGAGCTTTTAATCAAATAACTAGTTGGTTCAGAAACGTTTTCTAAATCTAGCCTATCTCCGCTAATCCAATAAGAGTCAAGGACATCGTCAAGTACGCATTCGATATTTGGCTTTTGAAGCAGATATTCAAGAATTTGAAAAATTAAGGCAAGCGTTCCTGTTATTCCACCAATGATTGCAATTATCAGAGTAATTACCGCCATAGATATCACCTCACCAGAATTATCTCACAAAGCAGAAAGAAGGAAACACATTGAATGATTTAACACCAATCGAGAATCAAGGCCAGCGGGTGCTGACCACAGAGCAGCTTGCAGAGCTCTACGGAGTTAAGCCACAGGTAATTAAACAGAATTTCGCGAATAACCGAGATAAATTTATTGAAGATATTCATTACATCAAGCTGGAAGGCTTGGCACTTAAAGAGTTCAAGAACAGGGTCGAAAATTTCGACCTTGTCGGGAAGAATGCCAACACCTTGTATCTCTGGACTAAGCGCGGTGCTGCTCGCCACTCGAAGATGATCGGCACTGACACGGCCTGGGATGTATTCGACAGCCTCGAAGAGAATTACTTCAATCCTAAGACTCAGATCAATCTACAAGGTCTCAGCCCGCAAACGCAGTTTGCCATCCAGGCAGCTCAAGCCATGGCTGAACAGGAACGCAAGATAACTCAAATCGACCACAAAGTTGATGCCATCTCCGAAATCGTCAGCACATCCACAATGGACTGGCGGCGAGCTACTCGGGACATCATCACTAAGATTGCACATATGCGTGGAGATGACTATCAAGCCACACGGAACGATATCTACAAGGATGTCGAACAACGAGGTGGGTACAGCTTGAGTACACGGCTTACCAATCTGCGGAACCGAATGGCTGGAGAAGGCCAATCTTTATCGAAGCGAAACAAGACTAACAAAGTTGATGTTATTGGCAACGACAAGCGGCTCATCGAGATTTACATGGCAGTTGTTAAGGATCACGCCATTAAATATCGCGTCTGGGACAACGAATATTAGGAGGCTTCACGATGAACGAACACAACAAAAAAATGTCCATCGATACCAACGGCAACAATGAACACTCTAGCATTTCAAAGGAGGCAGTTTTAATGAGTAAAGCAGAAACAATCACGGTACCAATCAAAGTGGACACGAAAGAATTGGAGAAGTCGCTGCAGTTAGCAAAAGAGCTCGAAACGACACTAGAAAAAGCCAACCGGTTATTGGACCAGCTGACTTCTGGGAAAAACTAGAGTTTGTTCCACGATGAATCTGGTTTCAGCTCAATCTCAGTACCACATTTGGGGCAAACGTTTTTGCCGACCTTGGCCTTAAAAATGGCACCGCATTTGGGACATGTAAAGTCGTAAGAAGCGTTTAATGCATTCTTCTTGACTTCTTTACGAAGCTTCTTCTCAAAGCTCTTTTCGTTGAAATTAAATTCCACACCCATAACATCACCTCCTTCCTGTGGTGCCACAATTATCCCACTTCCGGAAGCTGGCGAACCGTGAAAATTTATGAAAGGGTTGATTGGCATGCTAGTCATTGACATCCCGTCCGCCATCATTGGCGGCATCATCATCAGTGCCTGTTGGTCAGAAGGTAAAGCGGTTTGGGCCAACCGGCACGAATTTGTAAAACTTATCCGGGACGATTGGAAAGGAGGTGATACAAATGATCGATATGAAGATCGACAGTCACCACTACACGGCACTCGACGATGAAGAGTTCGCGGAATACCAGCGACTCAAGTCAGCAAGCGGCCATGAACACCTGCATGGTGTTTGGTCACTTCGGCAAGCTTATAAGTACATCGGTAAGGATTACAAATTCATGCAGTGCATCCTGCGCAGTACTGATGGACATGAGCTGCTTAAGAAAGTTGTGATTCCCAGCGAGAAAGCACACGGCCATTACGATGTGTTTGCCGATGAATTTATCAATATTTGGGACAAACACAAGGTAGATATGGTACAGATCGCGCGCCGAATGCGGCCAATATTGTACCCAGAAACGAGGCGATAATGGTGGAACCAATTGATCAGTATCGGTTAGAGACAGTCGACGCATACCGAGCACAAGCGTCAAGCGATTGGCAGAAGCGGTTAGCAGACAGCATTTACATGCGTTTGTTGATCAGCTGCCGCAAGAAAGAAATGGAGGAACAACGATGATGCCTGATTGGTTGTACTACATCAAGGATTACGAAGCGTTCGAAGAAAACTTGGACCGTGTCCGGAATTATGCCACAGAGGTAGACAATGACGTTTTCATCGATGACGCTTCGCCGGAAGCAGATGCCACAGCGTTGAATGTTGCGCTTGATGTCCTGGACGCGCAAATCAATCGTGCAAAAAAAGCCGCCGACGGGGCAACGTCAGACGGCAATGTGAAAGGAAATGTTTTACATGAATAGCTTAAACCAAAACGAAGTATCTGTCACGAACTTCGGTGTCAAATTTACGCCAGCGTCTCTGGCTATCCAGAACTATGACGCCATGGTTGAGCAGACCAAGGCTATTGCCGCCAAGTATGACAACTTGATGATTACCGAACGGACACTTAAAGCGGCCAAGCAGTCACGGGCCGACCTGCGCAAGTTTCGGGCCGCCATTGAGGATAAACGCAAGGAAGTCCGCCGCGAATACGCCAAGCCTTACGACGATTTTAAGGAAAAAGTAGACGCGTTGACTGGGATCATTGACCAAGCCATTTCCCCAATTGATCGGGGTGTCAAGGATCTCGAAGAGCAGCAACGGCAAGAACGGGAAGAAGCCGTGCGTCAGGAGATCAAGACAATCACAGAATCCCGTGGCTTGGCACCGGAAGATATTCAATACGATCAGCACTGGGAAAACAAGTCGTTATCCAGCATTGAGCGCACCCGTCAGA
>ERZ507021.437-NODE-437-length-11403-cov-5.57349_pt1 | contig 11403 bp, 11 predicted proteins | sample MGYA00512877_ERZ507021 | MGnify/ENA metagenome assembly ERZ507021 | reverse complement strand
CCTGACTGTTCCGAAAGGCAAAATGATCCCCTGTGGTACCGGCACCGAGCTGGATACCACTGTTCCGGGTCAGGTTTCCTGCCGGGTTTCACAGGACGTTTACTCAGCTGATGGACTCGTTAGGCTGATTGATAAAGGCTCATGGGTTGACGGGCAGATTACCGGTGGTATCAAAGACGGCCAGGCGCGCGTGTTTGTTCTCTGGGAGCGTATCCGCAATGACCAGGACGGAACAATCGTTAATATTGACAGTGCCGGAACGAACTCACTCGGCAGCGCGGGGATTCCGGGCCAGGTGGATACCCATATGTGGGAGCGTCTGCGTGGTGCGATCATGATTTCGTTGTTCTCTGACACCTTAACGGCGCTGGTTAACCAGACGCAGAGTAATAACATTCAGTACAACAGTACAGAAAACAGCGGTGAGCAGCTGGCGTCTGAAGCACTCCGCTCTTACATGTCTATCCCCCCTACCCTCTACGATCAGCAGGGTGATGCGGTGAGCATTTTTGTTGCCCGCGACCTCGATTTCAGCGGCGTTTATACGCTCGCAGACAACTAAAAAAGTGGGCGCTTAGCGCCCGCTTTTCTTCAGGAGTAATCATGACTGATGCAGCTTTCTATCAACTTGGCCCACTGCGCGAGTATTTAGAAGATCCTACTGTTTTTGAAATTCGCATTAACTGCTTTCAGGAAGTTATCTGTGATACGTTCAGCGGCCGCAGGGTTGTGCAGAACGCGGCAATTACGGCAGATTTTATTAGGAACCTTGCTAAATCGTTGGTGAGCAGCAACAAGCTGACCATGCAGGCCATTAATGACGTGATCCTGCCTGGCGGGATCAGGGGCGTTATCTGTCTGCCCCCTGCGGTGATTGACGGTACAACGGCCGTAGCGTTTCGTAAGGATTTGGCGGCCGATAAAAATCTGGAGCAGCTGACCCGCGAGGGGATTTTCAGTGACTGCCGGAAGATTACCGGCAGCAAGCAAAGCCTAACGGATGATGATTTTTTCCTTAAAGAGCTGCACAGCAGCGAAAAATGGCCCGCATTCCTGCAAACCGCCGTTGAGAAGAAACGCACTATCGTGATCTGCGGTGAAACCGGGTCGGGGAAAACGGTACTCACGCGCGCGCTGTTAAAATCGCTACATAAAGACGAGCGTGTAATTATTTTAGAGGACGTTCACGAAGTCACGGTCGATCACGTTGTAGAAGCCGTTTATATGATGTACGGCGATGCAGGAAAGATCGGCCGCGTCAGCGCCACTGATGCCCTGCGAGCCTGTATGCGTCTGACACCGGGCCGTATCATCATGACTGAGCTTAGGGATGATGCTGCGTGGGATTATCTTAAAGCACTTAATACCGGCCATCCAGGCGGTGTTATGTCAACGCACGCTAACTCTGCGCGCGATGCCTTTAACCGTATTGGGCTGCTTATCAAGGCGACCCCTATCGGCCGTATGCTCGATATGAGCGATATTATGCGAATGCTCTACTCCACCATTGACGTTGTGGTGCATATGGAAAAGCGGAAAATCAAAGAAATTTATTTTGACCCTGAATATAAAATGCAGTGTGTGAACGGGAGCCTGTAATGAAAAACTTAGCAACCTGGCTTCTGGCCGCAGCATTTACGACAGCCGCCCTGCCCGCCTTTGCGGTGGAACCATCCGTTCAGGTTGGCTACTCGCCTGAAGGAAGCGCCCGCGTTCTCGTCCTGAGCGCCATTGACTCCGCAAAAACCTCGATACGGATGATGGCTTATTCTTTTACCGCCCCGGATATTATGAAAGCACTGGTAGCAGCCAAAAAACGGGGAGTTGATGTGAAAATCGTAATTGATGAAAGGGGCAATACGGGGCGCGCCAGCATTGCGGCCATGAACTACATGGGGTCGTTTGCGGGAGGGGGCGGAATCCTACGCTAAGGCTTTGGCCAGCGATATTCTCCGGTGAGATTGATGTGTTCCCATCCGAGCGGCGAAACATGGGCCAAGAGATCGGGCGATAGCAGCTTTCCATCGCGTTTCTGGTTTGCAACGACCTCGCCGAGCTTCATGGTGTTCCAGAAGATGATGATGGCGGCGAGCAGATTCATGCCGGCGATGCGGTAATGCTGGCCTTCGGCGGAACGGTCGCGGATTTCACCGCGGCGGTGGAAGCTGATTGCCCGCTTCAGCGCATGATGAGCTTCGCCTTTGTTGAGCCCGATCTGGGCACGCCGTTGGAGTTCGGCATCCAGAATCCAGTCGATCATGAACAGGGTGCGCTCGACGCGACCGACTTCCCGCAGGGCTGTCGCGAGCTCGTTCTGCCGCGGATAGGAGGCGAGTTTCCGCAGAATCTGGCTTGGCGCGACGGTCCCGGCAGCAATGGTGGCGGCGATGCGCAGGATGTCGGGCCAATTGCGCTCGATCATGGCTTGGTTGACCTTTCCGCCGATCAACGCTCGCAGGTGCGCCGGGGCGGCCGACGGATTGAACGCGTAGAGCCGTTTGGATGGCAGGTCGCGGATGCGCGGAGCGAACCGGTAGCCGAGAATGGCACATGCGGCAAAGACGTGATCGGTGAAGCCGCCCGTGTCGGTGAACTGCTCGCGGATATGGCGTCCAGCATCGTTCATCAGCAGGCCATCGAGGATGTAAGGCGCTTCGCTTGCCGTTGCAGGAATCACCTGGGTTGCGAACGGCGCATATTGGTCGGAGACGTGGCTATAGGCTTTCAGGCCCGGGGTATTGCCATATTTCGCGTTGACCAGGTTCATGGCCTCACCTTGCTCTGTAGCGACGAAGAACTGTCCGTCGCTCGAAGCCGACGTGCCCATGCCCCAGAACCGGGCCATGGGTAACGCTGCCTGTGCCTCGACCACCATGGCCAGCGCCCGGTCATAGGCTTCGCCCTCGACATGCCACCGTCCAATGCGGATCAATTCCCAGAAGGTGTGGGTGTTTGTCGCATCCGCCATTTTGCGCAAGCCGAGGTTGATCCCTTCCGCCAAGATAACGTTCATTAGCCCGATCCGGTCAGCGCAGGGTGCTCCTGTGCGCAGATGGGTGAACGCTTCGGTGAAGCCGGTCGCCGCATCCACCTCCAGCAGGAGATCGGTGATGCGCGTGGGCGGGATCTGCTTGTAGAGATCGAGCACCAGATCTTCGGCGCCTGTCGGCGCGGCGGCTTCGAGTTTCTCGATATGCAGAACGCCGTTTTCAATCGACCCGCCCGGGATCGTGCCTGCGCGAGCGGCACGGCCAAGCTCGCGCAACCGCATGTCGAGGCGAGCTTGCCGGTCTGCCAGCCATTCCTCCGGCCGCAATGGCACAGCGAGACGACCGCCTTCCGCGATGGATTGTGCCGGAACGAGTGCGTGTTTCAGATCGCCATAGCGCCGGGACCTAGTAAGCCAGACATCTCCGGAGCGGAACGCATCGCGCAGATGGAACAGCACCGCGATCTCCCATAGGCGAGCGTCGCCAGCCCTCTGGGCCCGAAGGTGGCGATGCCATTTCGAGCTGGGCCGCAAGAAGCTGGTCATCGCGGCATCGTTCAAACCGGTACGAAGGGCCGTCACCGCTTCCAGAAGCGGCAGTGCAACGGGCGCAGCTCGCAGATCGAGCAGGCGCAACATGCGTGGAGCGTATCGGCGGAAGCGGTGATAACCGTCGAGCACATGATTGAGCGGATCGTCGGCCATGGTGGCGGTCAGCCTGGTTGCCATTGCAACAAGGGTTTTTAAGCCGTCCCACCCTGACCCACTCGCGATGACATCGCCCAGCGGCTGGCCATCATCCTGTGCATCGACCAGGGCGCCCCCGATCTCGGCGAAGGATTTCAGGGTGTCACGCACCACCCCCGCTTCGTCTGCGACCTTTGCATGGCAAATACGCTCCGAAGCACGGTAGAGACGGCCGACGATCCGGTCGTGGGTTTCGACCACTGCGTCGGCCAACATCGCCTGCCATTCCGAGACGCAAACAGCCAAGATCGCAAGCCGCCTGTCCTCCGGGAGATCGCGCATGCCGTCGGCATAATACCGTTCACCCTGCCTGCGCAGACGAGTCACCCGATGGGCAGGAACGCCGGCAAGCAGATCCTCGGGGAGATCGATGCGTTGCAGATATTCGAGCCGGTCGAGCAGCCGGTTGGCCGACGAAGAGTTCGAGCCAGGCTCGAACTGGCGCAGCCACACAAAACGGGTCACCCGATCATCAGCCGTCTCCTCGAGCAATGCCAGCAACTGTTCTCGGATCGACATAGGCAGCCGACTGGCGATCCTCGTCTCGATGCGTCGCTCGGCATCGACGAGAGCCGCGGCACAAAGCCGCTCGATCGTGGATGTCGCGGGAAGGACAGTGCGGGTGCGTCGGCACTCGGCTACGAAGCGACGGGCGATATGCTCGTTCGACACCGCCATCTCGGCTTCTCGGAACAACCATTCCTTCAGCTCGCTCGCACCACGTCCGGAGAAGGTGCGGAAGCCGTAGAGCCCCCGTAACTCGGCAAGATGCTCGTGCCGTGTTTCCTCGCGGGCAGCATAGTCTACGAGATCGTCGGCACCCAGGCCAAGCTGCGCTCCGATAAATTCGATGACCTCTGCAGGGATCAGTTCGCCTGGAGCCAGCACCCGGCCGGGATAGCGCAGGACACACAATTGCAGGGCGAAGCCGAACCTGTTGTGAGCGCGCCGACGCAGCCTGATATGCCCAAGGTCTTCATCACTCAGCGTATAGTGCTTGAGCAAATCCGTCTGTGAAGTCGGCAAGCGCAACAGCGCGTCTTTCTGCCGATCGGTTAGAGTGACGCGACGCGGCATACATGTTCCTTTTTCAAAATCTGATAGCGTTCAAGACGCTTTGTTTATGAAGCTGGTTGAGATACATTTCCAGAGGTCAATGCAATCGTGGCCGAAGCGCCGCCTCAAACCAACGTTTGTGATACATGCTGATCGGATATGCCCGCGTCTCCAAAGCCGATGGCTCGCAGTCTCTCGACCTGCAGCACGACGCCTTGCGCGCCGCAGGTGTCGAACGGGACAATATCTATGATGATCTTGCTTCCGGCGGTCGTGATGATCGCCCTGGCTTGACTGCCTGCCTCAAGTCATTGCGTGACGGCGATGTGCTGGTGGTCTGGAAGCTCGATCGCCTCGGACGATCGCTTGCCCATCTGGTCAACACGGTGAAGGAGCTGTCAGACCGCAAGATCGGCCTGCGGGTTCTGACTGGAAAGGGCGCTCAGATCGACACCACGACTGCGTCCGGTCGCATGGTGTTCGGAATCTTCGCCACCTTGGCCGAGTTCGAGCGGGATCTGATCCGAGAGCGCACCATGGCGGGTCTCGCCTCCGCGAGAGCGCGCGGTCGCAAGGGCGGACGAAAATTCGCGCTCACCAAAGCTCAGGTGCGTCTCGCGCAAGCCGCCATGGCCCAGCGCGATACTTCAGTTTCCGATCTCTGCAAGGAACTCGGCATCGAGCGCGTCACTCTCTACCGATATGTCGGTCCCAAAGGCGAGCTCAGAGACCATGGAAAGCATGTTCTCGGACTTACGTAGTGGACTTGCCTCGGTTTCGTTCCGGTCTTTTTGAGAGCATTATTTGTTATCAAGGAGACCATATATGTCATTAAAGCATAGTGATGAATTTAAGCGTGATGCAGTTCGCATAGCACTCACTAGTGGCTTAACACGCCGTCAAGTTGCGTCAGATTTAAGTATTGGGCTTTCCACGCTTGGGAAATGGATCGCATCAATTTCCGATGAAACTAAAATTCCTACCCAAGACACTGATCTTCTGCGTGAGAATGAACGTTTACGCAAAGAGAACCGTATCCTTCGGGAGGAGAGGGAGATATTAAAAAAGGCAGCAATATTTTTCGCAGTACAAAAGCTGTGAGATTTCAGTTTATTACGGATTACCGTGGCTCTCTCTCACGTTCACGCATATGTCGTTTGATGGGCGTAACAGATCGTGGTTTACGTGCATGGAAACGCCGTCCTCCATCACTGCGCCAGCGTCGTGATCTTATACTTCTAGCGCATATACGTGAGCAGCATCGGTTGTGTTTGGGGAGCTATGGTAGGCCGCGTATGACAGAAGAGTTGAAAGCGCTGGGCCTGCAGGTTGGGCAGCGTCGGGTTGGACGTTTGATGCGCCAGAATAACATTACAGTTGTTCGAACGCGTAAATTCAAACGGACAACGGATAGTCATCATACCTTCAACATTGCACCGAACCTATTAAAACAAGACTTTAGCGCAAGCGCACCCAACCAGAAATGGGCAGGCGATATCACTTATGTTTGGACCAGAGAAGGATGGGTCTATCTTGCTGTTATCCTTGACCTGTATTCCCGTCGCGTGATTGGCTGGGCAACAGGTGATCGATTAAAGCAGGATCTTGCATTAAGGGCACTGAATATGGCGTTGGCTTTACGCAAACCACCACCGGGTTGTATTCAACACACAGACCGTGGGAGCCAATATTGCGCTCATGAATATCAAAAGCTACTGCTCAAACATCAATTGCTGCCGTCCATGAGCGGGAAAGGCAATTGTTTTGATAACTCCGCAGTAGAAAGCTTCTTTAAATCATTAAAGGCTGAGTTGATTTGGCGCAGACACTGGCAAACAAGGCGAGATATTGAGATTGCAATCTTCGAATATATAAATGGCTTTTATAATCCACGCCGAAGACATTCAACACTCGGCTGGAAATCGCCGGTGGCATTTGAGAAAAAAGCCGCTTAAAATGAGAGATAGACCGGAACACAACCGGTGCAAGTCCATAGCAACTCGTTTCTTTTCGCAGGTTGAGCCACCTCCGCGCTTCATCAGAAAACTGAAGGAACCTCCATTGAATCGAACTAATATTTTTTTTGGTGAATCGCATTCTGACTGGTTGCCTGTCAGAGGCGGAGAATCTGGTGATTTTGTTTTTCGACGTGGTGACGGGCATGCCTTCGCGAAAATCGCACCTGCTTCCCGCCGCGGTGAGCTCGCTGGAGAGCGTGACCGCCTCATTTGGCTCAAAGGTCGAGGTGTGGCTTGCCCCGAGGTGATCAACTGGCAGGAGGAACAGGAGGGTGCATGCTTGGTGATAACGGCAATTCCGGGAGTACCGGCGGCTGATCTGTCTGGAGCGGATTTGCTCAAAGCGTGGCCGTCAATGGGGCAGCAACTTGGCGCTGTTCACAGCCTATCGGTTGATCAATGTCCGTTTGAGCGCAGGCTGTCGCGAATGTTCGGACGCGCCGTTGATGTGGTGTCCCGCAATGCCGTCAATCCCGACTTCTTACCGGACGAGGACAAGAGTACGCCGCAGCTCGATCTTTTGGCTCGTGTCGAACGAGAGCTACCGGTGCGGCTCGACCAAGAGCGCACCGATATGGTTGTTTGCCATGGTGATCCCTGCATGCCGAACTTCATGGTGGACCCTAAAACTCTTCAATGCACGGGTCTGATCGACCTTGGGCGGCTCGGAACAGCAGATCGCTATGCCGATTTGGCACTCATGATTGCTAACGCCGAAGAGAACTGGGCAGCGCCAGATGAAGCAGAGCGCGCCTTCGCTGTCCTATTCAATGTATTGGGGATCGAAGCCCCCGACCGCGAACGCCTTGCCTTCTATCTGCGATTGGACCCTCTGACTTGGGGTTGATGTTCATGCCGCCTGTTTTTCCTGCTCATTGGCACGTTTCGCAACCTGTTCTCATTGCGGACACCTTTTCCAGCCTCGTTTGGAAAGTTTCATTGCCAGACGGGACTCCTGCAATCGTCAAGGGATTGAAACCTATAGAAGACATTGCTGATGAACTGCGCGGGGCCGACTATCTGGTATGGCGCAATGGGAGGGGAGCAGTCCGGTTGCTCGGTCGTGAGAACAATCTGATGTTGCTCGAATATGCCGGGGAGCGAATGCTCTCTCACATCGTTGCCGAGCACGGCGACTACCAGGCGACCGAAATTGCAGCGGAACTAATGGCGAAGCTGTATGCCGCATCTGAGGAACCCCTGCCTTCTGCCCTTCTCCCGATCCGGGATCGCTTTGCAGCTTTGTTTCAGCGGGCGCGCGATGATCAAAACGCAGGTTGTCAAACTGACTACGTCCACGCGGCGATTATAGCCGATCAAATGATGAGCAATGCCTCGGAACTGCGTGGGCTACATGGCGATCTGCATCATGAAAACATCATGTTCTCCAGTCGCGGCTGGCTGGTGATAGATCCCGTCGGTCTGGTCGGTGAAGTGGGCTTTGGCGCCGCCAATATGTTCTACGATCCGGCTGACAGAGACGACCTTTGTCTCGATCCTAGACGCATTGCACAGATGGCGGACGCATTCTCTCGTGCGCTGGACGTCGATCCGCGTCGCCTGCTCGACCAGGCGTACGCTTATGGGTGCCTTTCCGCAGCTTGGAACGCGGATGGAGAAGAGGAGCAACGCGATCTAGCTATCGCGGCCGCGATCAAGCAGGTGCGACAGACGTCATACTAGATATCAAGCGACTTCTCCTATCCCCTGGGAACACATCAATCTTACCGGAGAATATCGTTGGCCAAAGCCTTAGCGTAGGATTTCGCCCTCTCCCGCAAACGACCCCTACATAGCGAACAGCGGCATCCCTTTGCGTACTGACAGTGATTTCCCTATCCAGCATGACAAGGTGATCATCGTGGATAATGTGACCGTTGAAACTGGCAGCTTTAATTTCACCAAAGCGGCCGAAACGAAAAACTCGGAGAATGCGGTGGTGATCTGGAACATGCCTAAGCTCGCTGAATCATTCCTCGAACACTGGCAAGACCGCTGGAATCGGGGGAGAGACTACCGTTCCAGCTACTGAATACTGACCGCCAAAAGGCGGTTTTTTTGTTCAAAGAAACTGATCTCAGTATCGCGCCCGGGGCAGCTGGCCAACGTCGCCGGCATCGCGCCGGCAAAAATCGAAAAACAGAAATATCAGCAAGATAGCTTAAACAGGTGTCGGGAAATTTCGTTGAGATATTTTGAAGGAATCACAGTGTAAGCAGGCGCTTTTTCAGGGAGGCGCGTTCTTGCGGGTTGCGTCCCTTGTGATTGGCGATGCGATCCGCCGTGGCGGCCTGGCGCTTGACGGGCCAGTAGGAGCGGCCATCCTTGCCCATCGACCAGACGCTGCTGGCCTGGTTTTCCAGCAGGGGCAGATGGGCGCTCAGGGCTTCGGGCGACGCGCTGGTCAGCGCCGTGCGCTCACGGGTGCGCCAGCGCTGATGCCAGAGCTTCTTGTCCTCGCGCTCGCTGCCGCAGGTCGTGTGCCCGACGATGGGTGTTTTGCGGCGGCTGCGGCTCATAACGTAGTGGTCTCCAAGAACATTCAGGACTGATCCCAGGCGTCGATGGTCAAGACCTGATCGGCAGGACAGGCGGCTACGCGGTCGGGAACTGGATGGTGTTCAGTCTCATGCCGACCCCATTCGATTGATCGCGTCGCTTGCGGCACGCTGCGACGCAAGGAGGTTTGCGACCTGGTTTAGCAGCCGTGTCCGCTGCATGTCTGTTACCTATCTCCCCGACCGCTCATTGGACCAACTCCAGAGATTGGGCTCTATCGCTCAGCCAATACGAAACCGGCATTGGCTGATGCCACAACCGAGACTAACACAAATGGCTCGGTACCTGTATTTCGCGCCCCGTGCACTTGGCCCGGTCTTGCCACGGCTATCTCACCTTCCCTGAGGGCACGAACAATCCCATTGCCCTGAAAGTAATCAGCCATTCCCGACAAAACAGTCCACGTGTCTTGGCCGTGAGGATGAATGTGAGCCGCAATTTCCTGCCCGGGATGGACATGCCAAACCACGATAATTGAGTCTCGGGTTTCAAGCACAACGGAACGAATAGGCTCGCCTTCGGACGGCTGAACATACTCGGCTACAGAAAATATTCTCGATTCAACAGTCATCGGAGATCCCTCTTTCACAGTTGTCGTTACGGTCTTCATCGTCGGCATCCTGACGCACGGCGGGCAATTGCTGGAGCAACGCCGGCAGCCATTCCTGTACCGTCTCCCACACCACATCGAGGTTGATGTCGAAATAGCCGTGAGCCATGCGATTACGCATATTGCGCATGCTGCGCCACGGCACGTCGGCATGCGCCTGGGTGAACTCGACGTAGCCATCCATCACCTTTGTGGCCGCCTCGCCGATGACGATCAGGCTCATGATGACGGCCTGCTGGGTGCGCTTGTCGGCCAAGAAGTCGTCCTTGGCCATCCCTTCCACGAAGCTGCGCGCATCGGTTGCGGCCTGCTGAATGTGGTCGAGGTAATCGGGCAGGCGGTTCTCGCTCATATCGGTTGCGCCTCCGCGAGCACCTTGGCCCGGAACTTCGGCGGCAGGTCGCCGGGAGTCAGCAGATCGACGTCAACGCCGAGCAGCGATTTCAGTTCTTCTTCCAAATCGCCCAAGTCCAACAACGTGGCACCGGGCAGCGCATCGACCAACAGGTCGAGGTCGCTGCCATCCCGGTCGGTGCCATGCAGCACCGAGCCGAAGACGCGCGGGTTCGCGGCGCGAAAGCGGCCTACCGCTTCACGCACTGCGCTTCGCTTCATGTCAAGCACAACAGACGGTCGCATGCGCATCCTTTCTTATCGAAACTCGTTGAGATGATATGCAATCAAGAATAGAATTTCAAGAACTATTTTCGAGAATCGCAATGCCTTGATTCCCGTGCCGCGCCGGTTGCCTTGGCGGGCTTGTCACAAACCTACGTTTTCAAGAAGAAGGAAACCGCATGCCCCGCCGTTCGATCCTCTCCGCCGCCGAGCGCGAAAGCCTGCTGGCGTTGCCGGACACCAAGGATGAGTTGATCCGTCACTACACGTTCAGCGAAAGCGACCTCTCCATCATCCGGCAGCGGCGCGGCCCGGCCAATCGGCTGGGCTTCGCGGTGCAGCTCTGCTACCTGCGCTTTCCCGGCGTCATCCTTGGCGCTGATGAGCCACCGTTCCCGCCATTGCTGAGACTGGTCGCCAACCAGCTCAAGGTCGGCATCGAAAGCTGGGACGAGTACGGGCAGCGTGAGCAGACCCGACGCGAGCACCTGGTCGAGCTGCAAACGGTGTTCGGCTTCCAGCCGTTCACGATTGGCCACTACCGGCAGGCTGTCCAGTTGCTGACCGAGCTGGCCATGCAAACCGACAAGGGCATCGTGCTGGCCAGAGCCTTGATCGAGCACCTGCGGCGGCAGTCGGTCATTGTGCCCGCCCTCAACGCCGTCGAGCGGGCGAGCGCCGAAGCGATTACCCGCGCCAACCGGCGTCTCTACGACGCCTTGGCTGAGCCGCTGACGGACGTGCATCGCCGGGCACTGTTGCAAATAGTCGGTGGTGATAAACTTATCATCCCCTTTTGCTGATGG
>ERZ507021.432-NODE-432-length-11546-cov-4.29632_pt1 | contig 11546 bp, 11 predicted proteins | sample MGYA00512877_ERZ507021 | MGnify/ENA metagenome assembly ERZ507021 | reverse complement strand
CTTGGAAAAAACGGCTGAACCGTCTAGGGTTAGGAAACTTCAGTTATCTAGCCACAACTTTAGCCGCTTTTTTCCAACAACAAGCCTTCCAAATGACTGTCATGACTGGCGATCAGTACCAACAGTTTACTCAGGCGTTTTTGGTGACGATTACCAACCAGCCCTTTTTTGGTGGTGGCATTGCCCTACTCCCAACGGCTGACTTAACTCAGGAAGGTCTCGACCTCGTCATCGCCAAAAAGATGTCATTTCTCCAGTTTCTAAAATTATTTATGGCCTTAAAAAAGGATGGTAGTCATCTTGCTCACCCAAACGTGACAACTATCCCGCTCCAACACGGCACACAAATTTACGTTCGTGACATGCAACCAGGCCAAGTTGATGGTGAAACATTGCAACCTAGTACTTTTGGTTTGACCATTGATTATCAATCCTATCCATTTTGGCTCTAAAAAAGCGTTATCTCTATTAACAATAGAGATAACGCTTTTTTAATTAAAACGGCCTAAACGTTCTGCTTGGTTGGTCACACTGACAATCAACTTCCGTGATGTCAAATGTTCACTAGCTTGAATGACCAAATCTTCTTGGTAAATAATAGCTGCAATGGCACTAACAACCGTTGGCACAATACTATTGGCGTGGCCGTGCATGAAGGCATTTTTCATCGCTTCAGTATAGTTCTGACTATTTAATAACGACCAAATAATCGCTTCTAATGTGCTGGCACTGCGACCATCTAACACGATGTTACCAACCGGAATATTAGCAAAGTCCGGCAAGTTAAGTTCCTCAAATGCGTTTAATTCTGATTCAAAAACCTTATGGCGAGAATAATATTCAAAGCCAAAGGCCAAGCCGTTTTCTACGGCATCCCGAATGGGTTGTTTTTCAAGAATCTGGCTCACAATAAGGCTTAACATCCCCACGCTCACCAAGGCACCTTCTGCATTATGCGTTAAGCCTGCAATGCGATGTAGGGTCAACATGGCGGATTCATCATTAATAAATGACACGCCATATTCATGATGCAAATATAATGCAACGGGTAACATCCGAACTAAAATATCTTCACTATCCGCCACGTCTTCTAAAATACCAGAAGCCAGGGTGTCTCGATTTTTACTATAATTATCCATCGCCTTTTTAGTGACGACATCAATGCGTTGACGCGTTCGTTCGGGTGCAAATTGGTGCTTTTTATACCAATTTTGGAAATGATTCATCACGTCAGTTAACTGATAACCACGCGACAAACTCGCAACGGTCGTCAATGACAAACTCGTTTGTGACCCCCAGCGTAGCTCTTGCTTAAAATAGGTTGGATCGGACAGTAGGGCCCCTTGTTCACTGTTGGATAGCACGGTCATACTCTCGCCGACCGCAATACCAAACATTAAAAATTGAATTGTCGCTTGCTTTTTAGCCATACCCTATTCTAACATATTCAAAATACCAGCATTTACATCAATGCTTTAATCTTGTCGACTTGATCCAATGCTTCCCAAGGTAAATCGATATCTGTCCGGCCAAAGTGACCAAACGCGGCTGTTTGCTTATAAATTGGACGACGGAGATCTAAATGATTGATGATGGCCAAAGGTCGGAAATCAAAGAGTTGTGCCGTAATGTCACTAATCTTGTCTTCGTCAATTTTGGCTGTGCCAAAAGTTTCAATGTTTAATGACACAGGTTGTGCCACGCCAATTGCGTAAGCAACTTGCAATTCTAACTTATCAGCAACACCGGCAGCCACCAGATTTTTAGCCACATAACGGGCAAAATAAGCCGCTGAGCGATCGACCTTAGTGGCATCCTTACCAGAAAATGCGCCACCACCGTGATGGGCCGCCCCACCATAAGTATCGACAATAATCTTACGACCTGTCAAACCAGAATCTGCTTGTGGGCCACCAAGAACGAAACGACCAGATGGGTTAATGTAGTAAATCGTTTCATCGTCGGCCAGATCTTGTGGCAAAACAGGATCAATCACTAACCGACGGACATCTTCTCGCAGTTGGTCCAAAGTGACTGTTTCATCGTGTTGCGTTGACAAAACGACTGCCGCAATCCGTGTCACTTGGTTGTTATCATCCAGTTCCACACTCACTTCTGCCTTAGCATCGGGGCGCAAGTAATTTAATGTGCCAGCTTCACGGACATCGCGAATTTGACGCATCAAACGATGTGATAAGGCCAATGTTAACGGTAAATAATTATCCGTTTCGTTGGTGGCATAGCCAAAGACCATGCCTTGATCTCCAGCACCCAATTGTTCTGGATCATCATCTGCGCTGTCAACTGCTTGCGCAATGTCACCTGATTGCTCCACAATGCGGTTAGAAACGTTCACAGAATCTGCCGTAAAGCCAAGTTCCGCTTGGTTATAGCCAATTTCACGAATGGTATCCATCGCAATTTGGCGCACATTCACATAAGCAGAGGTTGATAATTCGCCAAAAATTGAGACATCGCCTGTTGATGTTGTCACTTCAACGGCAGAGCGCGCATAAGGATCTTGCGCTAAAACGGCATCCAAAATGGCATCGGCAATTTGATCGGCAATCTTATCGGGATGACCAGCTGAAACGGATTCTGAGGTAAAATACTTTGTCATGATAAACATGACCTCCTTCAATTTTCAAAATAAAAAGCTACACGGTCGCAAATTAAAAGCGCCTCCCAACGGATAAGTCGGAACGCGCTAACGTGACGACTATCTGTACAGATGGACCACCGTGACAAAACATGCTGCCATATTTTTCCGGTTGGTGCAGGGTCAAAGTGCTGTATCACTCGCCTGCTCTTGATAGCTGTTTAAATTGTATCTTTAGCATAACAAAGTCACCACTAGATTGCAAATTCTTGTGACCAAAACGCTACGCAGGACCGGCAAATTAAGGTACAATAACAATATGACTTATCCAAATCATTTACAATCACATCAATTACCAGACGGTCGCCCCATGCCCCGTCGCATCACGACTGATCCGCGCGAACGCCGTGCCTATGAAAACTTTCACCCAGTGAATTTTTTAGACTGGCGCCAATGGGTCCCACTCGTGGTTATTATTTTGAGCTTAAATCTCATTTGGTGGCGTCAGCCACTGCTACATACCAAGACGTTAACCGAAGCCACTGTGACTTGGCAATTAGTGCCATTATTTGGCTACACCCTGGCCTTAGCCATTGGGATTACACTGCTGATTACCCAAAATTTACGTAGTTTGCTGAGTTATGCCTTCCTAGGCGTGAGCATTTTACTGACCTTTAGTTCGCTCATCCAGACACGACACGAGATTTTCTTGTTGTTACTCCTGCTTAGCGTGTTCTTTATCGTGCTACAACAACAGTGGTTAGGCTTACAAAATTGGTTAGGTTTAGTGCTTTTAAGTGTTTTGGCAACCTATGCCGTCCCTGTTACCATCTTTTACATTTCAAACGGCTTTGTCACGCATCGTTATCTCAATCAACTACTACCCATGTTGTTTGGTTTTGGCTTCTTCTTTACCCCCATCATTATGCCCAATCCTGATGGTCGGAAGTTAAGTATCCTAACCCTTGGCCTCTTTTGGGTCACGGTGTTTAGCCATGCGATTGGTATCGGGACGATTTTTGTCATCCTCTTTAGTCTACTGGCCTTTATTTTACAATTCGTCAAAGCCAAAATCGGTAGCTGGCAACAGATGGGGTATGTCTTAATGTTTGCTTTATCCCTACTTCTCATCTATCGTTAAAAAACCGTGATGGTATTAACCCATCACGGTTTTTTTATTTGAGGACTTGATAAATTGGTAATAAAGTTTTGACGACAGTGCTAAGCACTTCAGTTGCCTGATCGCCTTGTAAACTGGCATCACCGCGCGGCATTGTTAAGCCAATTAGCACTTCACTATGCCGTACGTTAGCAAAACGGTCAACCAGGTCATCATAAGCTGCTAAGGTTAGCGGTTGCGTCGCGTTGACCATGTGATCAGCACTTAACACATATCCTGCAGGTAGTTGTGCCACTTGTTCACGTGCGCGTTGTAACTTAGCGACAATGTCAGGTGTTTGTTGCGGTTTCATATTCTCTTCAACTGCCAAATAAAGATAGAGGTGATCAGCCCACAAGCCCAGTTCAAAGTGCGGCATCATTTTGTAGCCACGTTTATTGGGCGCAAAAGCGACCCATGTGTTGTCTGGCGCATTGGTTGTCCGCCGTAAATGCTTGGCAATGTGGGCTGTCCAGTGTTGCCCATCTGTCGCTAAAATTGGCAAAATGACTGCAGCAGCCTGCTCAAACTTAGGGTCGATCACGTCCCGAATCGCCGTCATGCGGCCAGAGAGTGTCGGCTCGTTAAAAATATCAAAATCCTGCGCATTAAACATGTGAATCCTCCTGTCGTGCTTGTCGTTTTGCCGACAAGACGGTTAACCAATGAATCAAAACATACCCCGTGACCAAAATCGTGGCAATTAAGTTTAACCAAATCAACAAGACAATAATTGAACTCATTGACTGATAGAAATCATAACGCTTTAGCCCAAACCTGACATACCAAGTAAAGACAACATTCAAAATCTCCAACAATCCCAATTCAATGAGACTCCCTAACATGACTATTTTAAATGGCGCACGACCTGATTTGGTCGGTAAAAAGTAGTTTAGCATGATCAGCGCTAACCACAGCCCCAACCAAATTAACCAACGCGTCTGATGTAGGATAAACAGCGGTAACTGATTGCTTGGCAGACGATTGACGACAAGGGTTAAAACATTGCCGCCAATCAACAACACGCCAAACCCAGCTAAAATGACCAACAGCCACAAAAATGACCAAAATCGCGTTAACATGGTACTAATTCGCTCGTCAGTATCCGCAATGCGATTAAACGACAACCGGAAAACTGCAATCACCCGCGACACGGTCCATAAAGTGAAGGGCACCGAAAAAGACAACAGCGATACTTGCTTGGACGCCATGACCGATTTGAAAATTGGGCGAACAATCGCGGCAACATCCTGTGGCAACATACTATTAAGTGTTGTCATTAAGGCGGCTTGACTCACATTGGCAAGCGAGACAATCATGGCAATTGACATCAGCATCGGAAAAACCGTTAGCAAGGCGTAGTACGCAAAAGTTGGACCAACATAATTAATTTGGGCACGCGAAAACAACGCTCCTAACGTCGCCAACTGCCAGCGATTATCTAGTTTCTGCCAATAATATTTCACTTGATTTAACATATCTCTATTATGCCAAAAAAAACGGCAGATGACCTAAAAAGTGTTCAACTCATGTGCATAATCCTGGTGACGATGTACAGGGTTTAACTGAGAAACAAGCGATTTGGCATGGTATACTAAACATGACAAGCAAAGGAGTGGCCGTTATGACAGAGCTGATACACCGCGACATTTTAAAAAAACATGGGCTGAGGGTAACTGGCCAACGTCTCGCCATTTTAGACTATCTCATGACCCATGAAACCCACCCCACCGCGGAAATGATCCACCGTGATTTATCAGAGATTAGTTTAGCTACAATCTACAACACTTTAGAACGCCTAGTAGCGGCTGGCATCGTCATCGCAATTGATACCTTAAATGATGGTAAACGTCACTTTGATTACTACGGCCAGCCACACTATCATATTATCAATACCCAAACAAATGCCATTATTGATGCGGAAAACTTTGATGTCGGACCACTACTTGAAGCTGCCCGACAAGCTAGTGCCTTAAATATTACTGGTTTTCACATCGAAGTGTATGGTATTGCGCCTGAAGACGCCAAATAAAAAAAGCCGACACGATGTCGGCTTTTTGATTACAAATTAGCGTTCATAATCTTGGCTACGGCTGCATGAATCTTTTCTAAGTAAATACCTTGTTCTTCTTCAGATTGGGCATACTTATCAGCATCCACACTTTGATCAGCCACAACCACGGCGTCAGCCATTAGTTGCGTCGCTTCGGCATACTTCGTGTACGCCGTTGCCAGTGACTTGTGCACGCCTAACAAACGTACTGGTGCTGAAGCAGCATTTAATTGTGCCGCATTGGCCTTGTAGTTTGCCACCGCATCTTCGAATTCGGCTTTAATTTCAGCAAATTCTGCAGCAGGAATATCAGCAATTTGACCTGCTTCCTTCGCATCATCTAACTTTGTAAAGAAAGGTGAAACGCGTGTTGCAGTATCTTCCCTATTCGTCAAAACATTTTGTAATGTTTGAATATAAATTTGGGCTTGTTTTGGATTAAATTTTGGCAATGTCTCTTATCCTTTTTTGAAAATTTTTCGCTGTACTAATTTTACCAGTTCAACGACCAGAATGATACTAATTCCAGCAACTAAGACAACTGCCCATTGGTAAGCATCCAAATGCGACACGTGGAAGATTGGGTTCAACGGTGGGATCACGACAACTGCCGCCATCACAGCCAATGAGCCAACCAAGGCCCAGTTGAATAACTTATTGCGGAAGGCTTGTGGGCCTAACATTGAACCATAAACTGACTTCACGTTGATCGCGTTAAACATTTGCATCAAACCAAGTGTCATAAATGACATGGTTAGGGCATCTTGGTGCGCCGCTGTTTCACCGGCATGAACAGGATAAGCCAATGAGAAGCCGTAAACTGATAACACGATTACAGCTTGTAAGATACCTTGCCAAATAATGGCTGGGCCAACACCACCCGACAAGAAGCTAGCACCACGACCACGTGGCTTCTTCGTCATCGCATCTTTTTGCGCTGGTTCAAGACCTAAGGCAATCGCTGGTAAGGTATCAGTCACCAAGTTAATCCACAAAATCATAATTGGTGCGAGAATTTCCCAACCAAGCAACGTCATCACAAAGATTGAAATCACTTCGGCTAAGTTAGATGCCAACAAATACTGTAGCGCTTTTTGAATATTGGCAAAGACTTTACGGCCTTCTTCAACCGCATGCACAATTGTGGCAAAGTTATCATCAGCCAAGACCATATCCGAAGCGCCCTTAGACACTTCAGTTCCGGTAATCCCCATGGCAATACCGATATCAGCGGCTTTCAATGCTGGCGCATCGTTGACACCATCCCCAGTCATGGCAACCACCTTGCCCTTCTTCTGCCAAGCCGTCACGATTCGAACCTTGTGTTCTGGTGCCACACGAGCATAAACACTATAACGGTCAACTTTGTCCGCGAATTCAGCATCACTCATATTATCCAAGTCAGAACCTGAGATAACGGCCTTATCCATATCCGCTTCATCTAAAATACCCAAACGCATCGCAATCGCTGCCGCTGTATCACGGTGATCACCCGTAATCATGATTGGGCGAATACCAGCCATTTTAGCTTCCGCCACGGCTTGAGACACTTCCGGACGTTCAGGGTCAATCATCCCCACGAAACCTGTAAAGACAAGATCATTTTCGACGGCATCCGGATCCATCACCGGTGGAAGCGTATCAGATAATTTATAAGCAAAACCTAAGACACGTAGGGCTTGCATGGCTAATTCAGAATTAATCGCCAACAATTTTTCACGAATTGCTGGTGTCAATGGGACAATTTCACCATGCATTTCAATTTGTGTCGCACGCTTTAATAATTCATCCGGTGCACCCTTAACCGTGATCATGTAACCTTGTGGTGCGGGATGTATGGTTGTCATGAGCTTACGTTCCGAATCAAACGGAATTTCAGCAACACGCGGCATTTTGGCAAACAACTTATCCAAATCACGTTGATGATTTTCATTAAACGCAATTAATGCCGTTTCAGTTGGGTCACCAACATAACCATTATCCGTACGTTTTGTATCATTATTTAACGCTAAAATATCAGCTAGTCGTGCGTAAGTGCCTGTTAGTTCTTCTGTCGTTGCCGCATCGGAAATTTCAGCATTCACAACCAACTTTTCAACTGTCATCTTGTTTTGCGTTAACGTACCCGTTTTATCAGAACCAATAATATCAGTTGATCCCAGTGTTTCCACTGCTGGTAACTTACGAATTAAGGCTTGACGGGTTGCCATTCGGGTTGTTCCCAATGCCAACGTAATCGTCACAATCGCTGGAAGTCCTTCCGGAATCGCCGCAACTGCCAATGAAATTGACGTGAGCAGCATGTTTAGAATTGTTTCTTTACCACGCAACAGTCCCACAACAAACGTGATGGCTGCAATTGCCAAAATCAAATAGGTCAAGACACGACCAAGTTGGATCAAATTATCTTGCAAAGGCGTGCGTGTTTCTGCAGCTGCGTCTAACATCCCAGCAATATGACCAATTTCAGTCTGCATACCGGTGTGCACGACAATCCCCACACCACGACCATACGTGACGTTAGTGTTCATGAAAGCTAAGTTTTTGCGATCACCTAATGGCAAGTCAGTCGCCTTTAAAGTAGCCGCAATTTTATCAACTGGTACAGACTCACCAGTTAATGAGGCTTCTTCAATTTGCAATGAGGCTGATTCCATCAACCGCAGATCAGCCGGTACAATATCGCCGGCTTCCAAACGCACAATGTCACCAACTACCAAATCTGTTGACTTGATAACCATGTCTTTGCCGTCACGAATAACATTCGCATTCGGCGTCGACATTTCTTTTAACGCATTAATCGCGTCTTCAGCCTTCGCTTCTTGAAAAACACCAAAAACGGCGTTAATAATCACGATTGCCAAAATGAAACTCGCATCAACCATTTCGCCAGTAAAGCCAGCAACAATCGCTGCAATTAACAAAATGGCAATCATCAAATCTTTAAATTGATTGATAAATTTTTGTAGCAATGACGTGCTGGTCGCTTCTTTTAACTGATTTGGACCATTTTCAGCCAAACGCTTGGCAGCCTCTTGTGTGCTTAGCCCCCGCTGCCCATCCGTGTTCAACTCGGCAATGATGGTCGTCACATCTTGGTTATATAGTGGCTTCTCTGCCATATTTCTCCTCCTAGGCTTTGTGCCTTCATCCCTGCGTCTCACTTAAAAAAAGAAGACCCACATAAACAACACAATGCGCCGGCACGAGTTGTTTACATGAGTCTCACTATTTAAGACAATACCGGAACCACATGTTCGATATAAGTAAGGTCTTTAACCTTACTCGCTTTGACGGTATTATCGCGGAAAATCCGCCAGTTACTCCCTCAGGAATGATTATACCTTTATTATAACAAAGGGACGCCTATGACGCAAGTTACCGACGGTTCACTATGAGACAGAATTTAATGTCTTTTACCCTGAAAATAGCGTAAAATGGAATGATAAAAATCATTGGAAGGATGCACGCAACGATCACTGTCATTGGCAGTTATAATTGCGTGCCGCTTTATTTTATGTCAAAAAAACCGACTCATCCGATTCATGAGCGTCTCTATATCGCACTCCTTTTAGCAGCTAATTCTGGCTTTGTCGATGCCTATACCTTTCAATATCACGGCGAGCGTTTTGCCAGCTTACAAACGGGTAATATTATTCAAGCCGGCTTCTTACTGGCCAAAGGGCAATTTACTGCCGCACAAAGCTTTATTTTACCCATTATTTTTTTCGTATTAGGCGCTGCTTTTAACGGTATTCTCAAACGAGAATTCAAGATTGGAAAACTCTCCCAACAACAACACAGCCTACTTGTCGAAACTTTTGGCGTCTTGCTCGTTGTGTGCTTGAGTCATTATATCTCAAGTACCCTTTATATCACGTTACTGTCCTTCTTTTTAGCTATCCAATTAGACGCTTTTCCTAAGGTTAAAGGGTTGCCCTTTACCAGCGTGATGTCAACTGGTAATCTCCGCAATGTTGGCGCTAACCTGATGACTTTCTTTTACACCAAAGACCGGCAAGCTCGGCACGATGCGTGGTTGTTTGCCCTCATTGTCTTAGCCTTTTTGGTTGGCGCGTTTGTCTCAACTTGCTTTGTGTACCTCTTTGATCATTACACGTTGATTGGCTCTAGCGTGATTTTACTCACGATTTTCACATTACTTTTTGATTTTTCAAAAAAAGGTGTTGACAAATATTAAACCAGTGCGTATTATAAAACTTAACGATTTTAGAAATAAACAAGTTGAACAGAAAAGTAGCACTTGAGCAAAGCCCAGAAAGCTAATGGTTGATGAAAATTAGCGTGCGTGAGATTGTGAAAATGACCTGTGATTGGTGTCGGCGAATTGGTTTACCATTTAGTCGGCAACGGTTTGGCCCTCGTTACTGGGCACACCATTCGGCTAGGATCATCTCCCGATGCCCGATGGTTAGTGAGCAAGTCAATAGTAATATTGACTGACAACTCAGAATGGTAACGCGCTTTTTTAGCCGCTTCTGTATTTAGGCATACAGAGGCGGTTTTTTTGTCCCTGTTAAACTGATCTGTCTTTTCTAAAATCACATCATTCATGACAACATTTGGGAGAATAACACATGAGTAAAGTAAAAAATTGGTTAATTGGTGGCGCCGCAATTGTGGCCATTGGCGGAATTGGCTACGCCAGTTTTGGTAAGCCAGCCCAACAGACTGACGGCAAAGTGGTCACTGTCGGTATTATGTCTGGTTCCAAGCAAGATAGCCAAATTTGGCAGTCAGTGGCTAAAACAGCCAAAAAGGATTACGGCATTACCTTGAAATTCAAAGAATTTTCAGATTATAACCAACCAAACAAAGCCCTTGCCAATGGCGACATTGATATTAACGCCTTTCAACATTATGCGTTCCTTGATGCCTCTAATAAAGCAACGGGTAACAAGATCGTCGCACTTGGTGACACGGTTATTTCACCAATTCGTTTGTATAGTAACACTTATAAGAATGTTTCTGATTTCAAAGCTGGTGATACAATTGCCATTCCAAACGATGCGTCAAATGAAAGTCGTGCCCTCTACGTTTTGAAGGCCGCCGGCCTCATTGATTTGAAGCCAGGCTTAAAAACAGCAACTGTCAAGGACATTACTAAGAATCCAAAAGACTTAAAAATTAAGGAATTAGCCGCTGATCAAACAGCGCGTGCGTTATCAGATGTACAAGGTGCCGTGGTTAACGGGACTTACGCTGATACTGCTGGTCTGGATTATAAAAAGGCCATTTTCGTTGAACCCATCAACAAAGATTCTCATCAATGGGTCAACATTATCGCCGCTAATGCAAAAGATAAGAACAAACAAGCCCTCAAAGATGTTGTTAAGGCTTACCAAACACAAACCACAAAAACTGTTATCGATAAGGTTTATGACGGCGCCGAACTCGCCGCTTGGGGAAAAGATTTCTCTAAGTAAAGTTTGATCAGTAACGATTGGTTTACTGATCTGAGCGTCACATCAGTTGGCATGGGACGTTCAGATCAGCGAATCATTCGCTAACCACCCACCCCCGCTATAAAGGAGATTGTCGCATGAGTCAAAAAAAGAATTGGATTATTGGCGGTGTTGCTGTTGCAGCCATTGCCGTAGGTGCTTACTTTAGTTTTGGTGGTCACAGCAAAGAAACGGCCAACAAAACGGTCACAATTGGTGTCATGGTTGGTGCCACGAAAGAGTACGAAATTTGGCAATCGGGGAAGGAAA
>ERZ507021.429-NODE-429-length-11567-cov-6.28066_pt1 | contig 11567 bp, 9 predicted proteins | sample MGYA00512877_ERZ507021 | MGnify/ENA metagenome assembly ERZ507021 | reverse complement strand
ATTTCACTTTTACTGACCCAGATAATTTCATCGTCTTCGTCTTCGATGTCATCACCGGGAACGTCGTCGAGCCAGTCTTCGGGCTGCTTAGTCATCTCAGGCTCCTTAAAAAAAGAGGCTAATGTTACCAGTTAAGATGCGCACTGAAAAACGGTTCTCTGTTAGACTTCAGAGAAACTCTCTACATTATGGCACTTGCAATGAAAGTAATCTCTCAAGTTGAAGCGCAGCGCAAGATTCTGGAAGAAGCAGTTTCCACTGCGCTGGAGTTGGCCTCAGGCAAATCGGACGGTGCGGAAGTTGCCGTCAGCAAGACCACCGGCATTAGCGTAAGCACGCGTTATGGTGAAGTGGAGAATGTTGAATTCAATAGCGATGGCGCGCTGGGGATCACTGTTTATCACCAGAACCGTAAAGGTAGCGCATCGTCTACCGATTTAAGCCCGCAGGCCATTGCCCGCACCGTACAGGCAGCGCTGGATATTGCCCGTTATACCTCGCCAGATCCCTGTGCCGGCGTGGCAGAAAAAGAGTTGCTGGCCTTTGACGCGCCGGATCTCGACTTGTTTCACCCTGCGGAAGTTTCCCCGGATGAAGCTATTGAACTGGCGGCTCGCGCAGAACAGGCAGCATTACAGGCGGATAAACGCATCACCAATACCGAAGGCGGCAGTTTTAACAGCCACTACGGTGTCAAAGTTTTTGGCAACAGCCACGGCATGTTGCAGGGTTATTGCTCAACGCGTCATTCACTCTCAAGCTGCGTAATTGCCGAAGAAAATGGCGATATGGAGCGTGATTACGCCTACACCATTGGTCGCGCGATGAGCGATCTGCAGACGCCAGAGTGGGTCGGGGCCGACTGTGCTCGCCGTACTTTATCGCGCCTGTCACCGCGTAAACTTTCCACCATGAAAGCGCCGGTAATTTTTGCCAATGAAGTGGCAACCGGACTTTTTGGGCATCTGGTGGGGGCGATAGCGGGTGGATCGGTTTACCGTAAATCCACCTTCCTGCTGGATTCGCTGGGTAAACAAATTCTGCCGGATTGGCTGACCATTGAAGAGCATCCGCATCTGCTGAAAGGACTGGCATCGACACCATTCGACAGCGAAGGTGTGCGCACCGAGCGCCGCGATATCGTCAAAGATGGTATCCTGACTCAGTGGCTGCTGACCAGCTATTCGGCGCGGAAACTGGGGCTGAAAAGCACCGGACATGCGGGCGGTATTCACAACTGGCGGATTGCCGGGCAAGGGCTAAGCTTCGAACAAATGCTCAAAGAGATGGGCACCGGGCTGGTGGTGACGGAGCTGATGGGCCAGGGCGTGAGTGCCATTACCGGTGATTATTCCCGTGGTGCTGCGGGCTTCTGGGTAGAGAATGGCGAAATTCAGTATCCGGTTAGCGAAATCACCATCGCAGGTAATTTAAAAGATATGTGGCGCAATATTGTCACCGTCGGTAACGATATTGAAACACGCAGCAATATACAGTGTGGTTCTGTGCTGTTGCCGGAGATGAAAATCGCCGGGCAGTAAAAAAAGGCGCGACCTGCCGCGCCATAAACTAAAAAATTACACAAAATCATTCGCGCTGCATCGAGACGGAAAGTGAATGAGAGCCGGGGAGCGTACTCGTAGTACGTGACCCGGTCGAATGAGCGTAGCCGTCGATGAGGCAGTGTGAAGGATGAAGTGTAAATAAAAAAGGAAGTGAGCAATGCGTAAAAGCCTGTTAGCTATTCTTGCAGTCTCCTCGTTGGTATTCAGTTCGGCGTCGTTTGCCGCTGATCTTGAAGACAATATGGAAACCCTCAACGACAATTTAAAAGTGGTCGAAAAAGCCGATAACGCGGCGCAAGTCAAAGACGCGTTAACCAAAATGCGCGCAGCGGCGCTGGATGCGCAAAAAGCAACGCCGCCGAAGCTCGAAGGCAAATCGCCAGACAGCCCGGAGATGAAAGACTTCCGCCACGGTTTCGACATTCTGGTCGGTCAGATTGACGACGTGCTGAAGCTGGCTAATGAAGGTAAAGTAAAAGAAGCGCAGGCTGCCGCAGAGCAACTGAAAACGACCCGCAACGCCTATCACCAGAAGTATCGTTAATTCCTTATTGGGCGGTGAAACGTTACCGCCCAACGCTTTCTTCCCCTTCGAAAAATCACCGCAATATCTATCTTCACTACCGCATATTCCTGCGTGTCGTCCTCATTTTTGCGAGGCGTTTTCCAGAAATGAATGTAATGCATATGTAATGCTATAATGCATTACACTTTTCATAATTACCGGAGGCATAATGGCCACACTTAACGTCCGCCTGGATGACAAACTGAAAAATGAGGCTTATGCGGTGCTGGAAAAATTAAATATCACGCCTACTGAAGCAGTGCGGCTGCTGTTTCAGTACGTTGCGGAAAATGGACGAATGCCGGTAAAAACGCTCACTGTCAGTGATAGTGAAGAAGCCTTGTTACGCACTGTCAGGGAACGACTGGCCAATCCACAGGAGGCCATTAAGGTCCGACTGGATGAACTATGAACTGGCTTTTGATCCGCGGGCGCTGAAGGAGTGGCAAAAACTGGGCGTGAAAGTCCGGGAACAATTTAAAAAAAAGCTTGGGGATGTGCTGAAAAGGCGGCGCAATCCATCGGCTAAACTACGGGATTTGCCGGACTGCTACAAAATTAAGCTTCGCACACTGGGATATCGCCTGGTCTATCAGGTCAATGATAAAGAGTTACTCGTGTTGGTGATAGCTATTGGTAAGAGAGAGAACTCAGCCGTTTATGAAGACGCGACAAAACGGCTGGATGAGTGACTAACGCAAATGATGCACCACCTGATTGCTGCTGCCGCGCCAGATCAGGGAAGGGTCTTTTAGATCCTGCATAAATTTGCCGTCGACCAGCACGTTAATCAAATCAACAACCTGCATTTGCGCAGCGTTGAGTTCGTCGAGTTTATAGCCTGTCCACACCCAGATGTCTTTACCCGGACATTCGGCGCGGATGCGTTGTACCAGTTTCAGAATATCCGGCACGTTTTGCGGATGCAGCGGATCGCCGCCGGAGAGGGAAATACCCTGGCGTTTGATGCGGGTGTCGTTCAGATCGTTAATGATCTGGTCTTCCATTGCTTTGGTAAATGGCTGACCGGAATTTACTCGCCAGGTGCTTTTGTTATAGCAACCGGGGCATTCATGAACACACCCGGAGACAAACAGGGTGCAGCGAGTGCCGGGGCCGTTGACGATGTCGACAGGATAGTACTGATGATAATTCATTATTTCGCCTGGCTTATCAGTCCGCGTGTAGGCGGTATCAGGCAATCAACGCCTCAGGCCTACAGCCGTTGCCAAATGTAGGCCGGATAAGGCGTTTACGCCGCATCCGGCATTTGCTTAGCGCAGAGTGAAGATTAACCGATCTGCCCATTTCCCAAATGTTTAACGCGGCGCTTAACTTCTTCCTGCTTACCAGCGTTAAACGGACGCGCATCCGGGCTACCTAAATATCCGCACACGCGGCGAGTCACCGACACACGGGAGGCGTCATGGTTACCGCATTTCGGGCAGGTGAAGCCTTTACTGGTGCACTCAAACTCACCGGTAAAACCACACTCGTAACACTCATCAATCGGCGTATTGGTGCCGTAATACGGTACATGCTGATAGCTGTAATCCCAGACATCTTCCAGCGCCTTCAGGTTGTGCTGAATGTTTGGATATTCGCCGTAGCAAATGAAGCCACCGTTCGCCAGCGGCGGGTAAGGCGCTTCAAAGTCGATCTTGTCGTACGGGTTCACCTTCTTCTCCACATCGAGGTGGAAACTGTTGGTGTAGTAACCTTTATCAGTCACGCCCGGCACCACGCCAAACTCCGCGGTATCGAGACGGCAGAAGCGGTCGCACAGGTTTTCACTTGGCGTGCTGTAAAGGCTAAAACCGTAACCCGTTTCTTCTTTCCACTGATCCACCGCCTGACGCAGACGTTCAACAATGGCGATACCTTTCGCGCGCAGCTGCTCGTTGTCATACACATGCTCGCCGCCAAACAGCGCGTTAATGGTTTCGTGGATGCCGATGTAACCCAGCGAAATAGACGCACGACCGTTTTTGAAGATTTCAGAAACATCATCGTCAGCATTGAGACGCACGCCACAAGCGCCTTCCATATAGAGGATCGGGGCCACGCGCGCTTTAACGCCTTCGAGACGAGCGATACGGGTCATCAGCGCCTTACGTGCCAGCACCAGACGTTCATCCAGCAGCTTCCAGAAGGTGGCTTCATCGCCTTTCGCTTCCAGCGCAATGCGCGGCAGGTTCAGGCTGATCACGCCGAGGTTGTTACGACCATCGTGGATCTGTTCGCCGTTTTCATTTTCCCACACGCCGAGGAAGCTACGGCAGCCCATCGGGGTTTTAAACGAACCGGTGACTTTCACTACCTGATCGTAGTTCAGGATATCCGGATACATGCGCTTGCTTGCGCACTCCAGCGCCAGCTGTTTGATGTCGTAGTTCGGATCGCCTTTTTTATGGTTCAGGCCATCGCGAATCGCAAACACCAGTTTCGGGAACACCGCAGTTTTGCGGTTTTTACCCAGGCCAGCGATACGGTTACGCAGGATAGACTCCTGAATCAGGCGAGACTCCCAGCTGGTGCCCAGACCAAAACCAAAGGTCACAAACGGTGTTTGACCGTTGGCGGTGTGCAGGGTGTTTACTTCGTACTCCAGCGACTGGAAGGCATCGTAGCACTCTTTGATGGTACGAGAGTTAGCGTAACCTTCGGCGTCCGGGATGTTCCACTCTTCTGCGGTCTTGCGGTGTTTGTTGTAGCTGGCGGTGACAAACGGTGCCAGCACTTCATCGATACGGTTAATGGTGGTGCCGCCATAAATATGACTGGCGACCTGAGCAATAATCTGCGCTGTTACCGCGGTTGCCGTAGAGATCGACTTCGGTGGTTCAATCTCGGCGTTACCCATCTTAAAGCCCTGGGTCAGCATACCTTTCAGGTCGATCAACATGCAGTTGAACATCGGGAAGAACGGCGAGTAATCGAGATCGTGATAGTGAATATCGCCACGCTCATGCGCCTGCACCACGTCACGCGGCAGCAGGTGCTGACGTGCATAGTGTTTAGCCACAATCCCGGCCAGCAGGTCGCGCTGGGTTGGAATCACCTTGCTGTCTTTGTTGGCGTTTTCGTTGAGCAACGAGGCGTTGGTCTGCTCAACCAGACCACGGATCTCCTGATTCAGGCGACCGCGTTTTTCACGTTCAATGTCGCGATCGTGACGGTACTCGATGTAAGCACGAGCCAGTTGTTTGTATGGACCCGACATCAGCTGGTTTTCAACGGCGGTCTGGATCTCGTTGATATCCACCTGGCTGCGGCCCTGCATCTGCTCGCTGACAACCGCGGCAACAGTGGCGCAATAATCTGCATCATCGACTTCCGCTGCTTTAGCTGCACGCAGAATCGCTTCTTTGATGCGCTCTGATTTAAACGGCACTTTGCAGCCGTCTCGTTTCATCACATGCGGTGTCATGATCGCTCCATATTTTTAAGAACAGGTTATCCACAGAAATTGGGAAAGGCGTTTTCCGGTTTTTTCGTTTCGTTTTCCGGTGCTTTCCGCAATCGCCATCCGCTTATCCACAACGCCGCACCTTTTTCGTGGGGAGTTGTAGTAGCAATTATAGTCGATTAATACAACATATTGGGTCGGGACGCATTTTAAAGTCTATATATAGTGCTTTGCATCAAGGATGTTTGAACTTTTTTTGATGTAGCTCAAAGTAAAAAGCAGAGCGTACGGATGACGGGCGCTACAGCGTTATGTAAATTTTTTAATGAATTTTTTGATTATAAAATCAACAAAAACAACATACTGAAAGGCAAAACCCCGGAATGACCAGTATTACCGGGGCTTAGCGGATACTTACTTCTGTAACCACCAGACGGCCTCAAAAGGCCGTAAAGTCATGGCACAGGGTTGTGCTGAGGCTTCTTCGTAGTTATGCATCACAAGCTGCCAGTTTCCGCGCATTTGCCCTGGCTGCCAGGGTTGGATCTCACGGCTAAGGTTGGCAATGACCAGCAAGGTTTGCCCCTTCCATTCACGGCGATAGCACCACAATACAGGGCTGTCTGGCAGCAGATCCTGGTAATTGCCCCATGTCAGGACGGCTTCTTGCTTACGCAGTGCGATTAACTTTTGGTAGGTGTAAAACACCGAGGACTCATCGGCCAGCGCAGCTTCTACGTTGATTTCTTGATAGTTATCGCCCAGGCCAATCCACGGTTCACCCGTTGTAAACCCGGCATTATCGCCGTTGCTCCATTGCATTGGCGTGCGACTATTGTCACGGGATTTACTGGCGAGGATTGCCAATAACTCGTCGGCGTCACGCCCATCGTTGCGCAGTTCGGCAAACATATTGAGGCTCTCCACGTCGCGATAGTCAGTAATGCGCGTGAAATGTGGATTAGTCATGCCAATCTCTTCGCCCTGATAGATATATGGCGTTCCCTGCATGCCATGCAGCACCATCGCCAGCATTTTTGCCGCAGGTTCGCGGTAGTCCCCTTCATCACCAAAACGAGAAACAATGCGCGGCTGATCGTGGTTACACCAGAACAAGGCATTCCATGCCACGTTGTGCATTCCTTGTTGCCAGTGGCGGAACAATGCTTTCAACGCCACAAAGTCAGGTTTAGCCAGCGTCCATTTTTCACCACCGGGATAATCGACCTTCAGGTGATGAAAATTAAAGGTCATCGACAATTCACTGCCTGTCAGAGCCGCGTATCGCTGGCAATGCTCAAGGCTGGTGGAGGACATTTCACCCACGGTCATTAACCCGCGAGGCGTAAACACATCGCGGTTCATCTCGTGCAAAAACTCGTGTGCTCGTGGCCCGTCGGTGTAGAAGCGACGTCCGTCGCCATCCAGGTCTTCAGGGAAACGCGGGTCTTTGGAGATCAGATTCACCACATCCAGGCGCAACCCGTCGACCCCGCGATCGGCCCAGAACTCACAGACTTTTTTCAGCTCGGCGCGTACCGCCGAATTCTCCCAGTTGAGATCCGCCTGTTCTGGTGCAAAGAGATGCAAATAGTACTGTTCGCTTTCCGCATGCCAGCGCCACGCACTACCGCCAAATTTTGAACGCCAGTTATTCGGTGGCGTTTCTGGTTCACCATCGCGCCAGATATAAAACTGACGGTAAGGGCTTTCTTTGCTCAGCGCCTCGCGAAACCAGGCATGTTGGGTAGAAGTATGATTAAACACCATATCGAGAATGATACGAATGCCGCGTGATTTCGCCTGCGTCACCATTTCGTCAAAATCGTCCAGCGTACCGTAAGTGGGATCTATCGCCGTATAGTTCGCTACGTCGTATCCGTTATCGACCTGGGGAGAGACATAAAAGGGGGTTAGCCAGATAGCATCGACGCCCAGTTTATGCAGATAGTCCAGGCGTTGGATAACGCCACGTAAATCACCGGTGCCGCTACCCGTGGTGTCCTGAAAACTCTTGGGATAAATCTGGTAGATAACGCCGTTTTGCCACCAGTGGGGAAGATTCGTCATTACGTTATTCCTGCAAATGCGAGGGGGCGCAATTGCGCCCCGAAGAAAATTAAACAATGTCCAGCGTACCCAGGCGGTATTTCCGCTGGTAGATAAACGAGGTGAGTACAATCGGGATGATGATGGCGATAGCCATTGCCAGCGCAAACACTTGCCAGTAGCTCGGTTGAATAGAGAGAATTCCCGGCAGGCCGCCTACGCCGATGCCATTCGCCATAACGCCGTTCAGACCACATAGCAATCCTGCCAGACCAGAACCAATCATCGCGCACAGCATCGGGAAGCGATATTTCAGGTTAATGCCGTACATTGCAGGCTCAGTGACCCCAAGCCAGGCGGAGATAGCGGCAGGCACGGAGATCTCGCGTTCATTGTGCTTGCGGCTGGAAATGATAATGCCTATCACGGCGGAGCCCTGAGCGATATTCGACAGCGCAATAAGCGGCCACACTGGCGTGCCACCCATGCTTTGAATCATCTGCAAATCTATAGCAAGCGTGGTCTGGTGTACGCCGGTGATCACCAGCGGTGCGTAAAGGAAGCCAAACAATGCCGCACCAATGGGGGCAAAGCTGCCGGTCATCAGGTGACGCACCGCAAAGGCAACGCCATCGCCAATCATGCGACCAAACGGACCAATCAGCGCATGGGCGAGGAACACCGCGAGGATCAGCGAACAGACCGGCACCACCACCAGATAGAGGTAATCCGGCACGATACGCTTAAGGCGAGTTTCTATAACGCCCAGAGCCAGCCCGGCTAACAGTGCCGGAATAACTTGTGCCTGATAGCCCACTTTGGCGATGCTGAACATGCCAAAGTTCCATACTTCCGGTAGCTGCTGCCCGAGCAGATAAGCGTTCATCAACTGTGGGGAAACCAGCGTCACGCCAAGCACGATACCGAGGATCGGCGTGCCGCCCATTTTTTTCACCGCTGACCAGCAAATTCCGACCGGCAGGTAGAAGAAGATCGCTTCACCGATCAACCATAGAAAATCGTAGATCGTTTGCAGGGAAGGGTACATTTGCGCCAGCGTTTGACCGTTGCTCATGGGCAAATCACCGATCACATTGCGAAAACCGAGGATCAAACCACCACTAATCAACGCGGGCAGCAGCGGGAAGAAGATCTCCGCGAAATGAGAGATCAACTGCTCATGCCATTTCATATTCTGCCGGGCTGCTTTTTTCACCTGCTCTTTATCAACCTGCGCCTGTCCGGTCGTCGCTATCAGCGCTTGATAGTAATCACCCACGTTGGTGCCAATTACCACCTGAAATTGCCCGGCATTGGTGAAACAGCCTTTCACCATGGGGAGTTGCTCAATTTCTTTCGGTCTGGCATTGGCCGGTTGGTTGAGGACAAAGCGCAGACGAGTAATACAGTGGCTCACCGTCGCAATATTGCCGCGCCCGCCGACCAGTTCAATCAACCGATCGATATCCGTTTGGTTTATTTTGCTCATCATAAAGCCCCATGGCAGATGACATTTTTGGTTGGCTGCAGAATATATTGCGCGGAAAAAGTTAAAAACGGGAACGTTCCCGAAACGCAGCGAAGATCACAATTTATCGTTCAGGAAACGATCAGGATAGGGTGGCAGGGATGATGATTTGTTGCGGTTCGCTGCGCCCGGTTACCTGCGCAATTAACTGGCTGGCCGCCTGGCGTCCGGCTTCGGCGTAACCTGGGTCAACGGTGACGATCTCCGGATGGAGGAATTTCATTAACGGCGTATTACCGACGCTCGCCAGTTGCAAGGTGTCGATGCGTTGCTCTTGCAGGTATTTACTTGCGCCAAGTGCCAGCGTGTCGGTTGCGCACAGTAACGCGGTAGTTTCAGGCGTAATCACTTTTGCTACGTTCTCATAGCCTTGCTTCATAGCAAGCCCTGGCAGAGCGGCAACGGGATGCAATTTATGCGCTTTGCAGAACGCCAGGTAGGCTTCGTGACGTCGCTTACTGGTCGTCACGTCACTATGCGGCACCCCGAGATAGCTGATATTACGATGCCCCTGGTCATACAGCCGTTGCATCAGGATTTTGATTGCCCCTTCGTCGTCATAACAGACCGAAGCAAAGCCTTTTGCGTCACGCGCCAGCAGAACCAGCGATGACTGCCAGTGGGCTAACATGTCTTCGGTTATGCCGGTAAAACCGAACAGCACTACGCCGTCGATATTACGCCGTTTCAGCACCCCCAAATGTTCGGCAACTAATTGCGGAGAAAACTGACTTTCCATCATGATCGGGTCGTAACCTTGTTCATAGAACGCTGGCAGCATGGTTTGGACGGCGAGATTTTCTGACAACGAATCCAGACGGGTAACAATGATGGCGACCACTTTATCGCTTTGCCCACGCATAGCGCGCGCGGAGCGGGAAGGGGAAAATCCATGCTGATTCATCACTGCTTCCACGCGCTCGCGCGTGCGCTGACTCACGCCGCTTTCGTTATTCAGCACTCGGGAAACCGTAGATTTCCCCACGCCGCTTAAGCGTGCGATGTCTTTGATGGTCAGCCGATTTTGCATCCTGTTGTCCCGTAATTGCGTTTCATTATTTGAGCCTAACTTTACCCGTGCATTCAGCAATGGGTAAAGTCTGGTTTATCGTTGGTTTAGTTGCCAGTAGGTATTATATCGCCATAAATGCCACGAATATTATTGGATTCTCCTTATTATTTGCGGCGCTTTTTTCACTTACCGGAGGTTATATGGAACCTGATCCCACGCCTCTCCCTCGACGGAGATTAAAACTTTTCCGGTAAGCCCGTCTTTTCACGGCGTTACCGGATGCGTAAGGCCGTGACGTTTTAACGTCCCAGCTCAGCTTTATTACCTTCAGGTAAGGCTTCGCCACGCCTGAAGACATTTCTGCACTGTTTCAGTCAGTGCGGAGGGACTCCTTATGTTTAAAGAAATTTTTACCCGGCTCATTCGCCATTTACCTTCCCGTCTGGTTCATCGCGATCCATTGCCTGGCGCGCAGCAGACAGTGAATACGGCGGTCCCGCCGTCCTTAAGTGCGCATTGCCTGAAAATGGCGGTGATGCCAGAACAGGAATTATGGAAAACGTTCAATACCCATCCGGAAGGGTTAAATCAGGCGGAAGTGGAATCTGCCCGCGAACAACATGGTGAAAATAAATTACCCGCGCAACAACCGTCGCCGTGGTGGGTACATTTATGGGTCTGCTATCGCAACCCCTTTAATATTTTGCTCACCATTCTCGGTGCTATTTCTTACGCCACGGAAGATTTATTTGCCGCAGGTGTTATCGCGCTAATGGTCGCTATTTCTACGTTGCTGAACTTTATTCAGGAAGCTCGTTCCACCAAAGCGGCAGATGCCCTGAAAGCGATGGTCAGTAATACCGCGACGGTACTGCGCGTAATTAACGATAAAGGTGAAAATGGCTGGCTGGAAATTCCGATAGACCAACTAGTGCCCGGCGATATTATAAAACTGGCGGCGGGGGATATGATCCCGGCAGATTTACGTATCTTGCAGGCGCGGGATCTGTTTGTCGCTCAGGCGTCGTTAACCGGTGAGTCTCTGCCCGTGGAAAAGGCCGCTACCACTCGCCAGCCGGAGCACAGCAATCCGCTGGAGTGCGACACCCTGTGTTTTATGGGCACCACCGTGGTGAGCGGCACGGCACAAGCAATGGTGATTGCTACAGGAGCCAACACCTGGTTTGGTCAACTGGCGGGGCGTGTTAGTGAGCAGGAAAGCGAGCCGAATGCCTTTCAGCAAGGGATCAGCCGCGTCAGTATGCTGCTGATTCGCTTTATGCTGGTGATGGCTCCGGTGGTGCTGTTAATCAATGGTTACACCAAAGGCGACTGGTGGGAAGCGGCACTGTTTGCGCTTTCGGTCGCGGTAGGCTTAACGCCAGAAATGTTGCCGATGATTGTGACCTCGACGCGGGCGCGCGGCGCAGTTAAGCTGT